>FRDC01000193.1_pt2 | contig 89171 bp, 83 predicted proteins | sample 1106171 | NCBI WGS metagenome assembly FRDC01 (sample SAMEA3930566, study PRJEB13176) | freshwater metagenome | biome: Drinking water system; feature: drinking water; material: water | place: Singapore | collected 2014-12-20
GAGCGTGTCGGCGCGCCGGATCATCGCGTAGGTGCGCGGGTCCTCGGCGGGAATGGTCGCGAGATCGAGCGCGACGCCTTTGTGCTCCGACAAGAGATCGAAGGCGCGTTTCATGCAGGACAACATGCCGAGCGCGAGACAATCCATCTTCATCATGCGCAAGGCGTCGACATCGTCTTTGTCCCACTCAACGACTTGCCGTCCAGCCATCGCCGCGGGCTCGATCGGCACGAGATCGTCGAGCCTCTCGCGCGTCAGAACGAAACCGCCAGGATGCTGGCTGAGATGGCGCGGCGTGCCGATCAGCGCGCGCGCCAGCTCGAGCGCGAGGCGCAGGCGCCGGTCGCCGAGATTCATGTTGAGGTCGGCGGCGTGCTTGTCCTCGATGCCGGTCCGTGACCAGCCCCAGACTTGGCCGGACAGCATCTTGATTGTGTCTTCGGTCAGGCCCAGCGCCTTGCCGACATCCCGCAGCGCCCCTTTCGACCTGTAGCGGATCACAGTCGAACACAGAGCCGCCCGGTCGCGGCCATAGGTCTCATAGACCCACTGGATAACCTCCTCCCTCCGCTCATGCTCGAAATCGACGTCGATGTCGGGAGGCTCCTTGCGTTCGACGCTGACGAAGCGCTCGAACAGCAGGTCGTTGCGATCCGGGTCGATGGATGTGATGCCGAGCACGTAGCAGACGGCGGAATTGGTGGCCGAACCGCGCCCCTGACATAAGATTCCCTTCGATCGTGCGAAGCGGACGATCGCGTTGACGGTGAGAAAATACGGGGCGTAATCGAGCGTGCGGATCAGCGCGAGCTCATGCGCGAGGATCTTGCGCACCCTGTCGGGCACGCCCTCAGGATAGCGCTCCGCGGCGCTTTCCCATGTGAACTTCACCAGCGCCTCCTGCGGCGTGAGGTCCGGCTTGCTGCGCTCTTCCGGATATTGGTACTCGAGCTCCGAGAGCAAGAAGGTGCAGCGCTTTGCGATCCCGACTGTGCGCGCAAGCGCTTCCGGGTAGCGCGCAAACAGGCGGTGCATCTCTTCGGGTGGTTTGAGAAAACGATCCGCGTGCCGCTCACGCCTGAAGCCGAGGGCGTCGATCGTCACGTTGTGGCGGATGGCGGTGACGACATCCTGCATGACGCGACGCCGAGGTTCGTGAAACAGCACGTCATTGGTCACGACGGTCTCGACGCGCAGCGACGCCGCGAGGTTCGCCAGCTCGTGCAGCCTGAGCTGGTCGTTCGGCCTGCGGCGCAGCGTCAATGCGAGGTAGCCGCGATCGCCGAACGCCTCGCGCAGGCGGCGCAGCCGTTCGGCGCAGGGCGCGTCGGCGTCATCCGGGAGAAGGATGGCGATCAGGCCCTCGCCATAGGCGACGACATCGCGCCACTCGAGATGGCACTTCGCCTTGCCGGCGCGGCGCTTGCCTTCCGACAGCAGGCGGCACAGCCGCGCATAGGCGGCGCGATCGGTCGGATAGGCCAGCAACGAGAAGCCGTCAGCGAGGTCGAGGCGGCAGCCAACGACGAGGCGCACGCCCGTCACCTTGGCGGCTTCATGCGCCCGGACGATGCCGGCCAGGGAATTGCGGTCGACAATGCCGAGCGCCTCGATGCCGAGCATGGCCGCCTGCGCGAACAGTTCTTCGGCGCTGCTCGCTCCCCGCAGAAACGAGAAGTGCGACGTCGCCTGCAGCTCGACATAGCGCGGGCCGCTCATGCGAAGATTCCGTGCAAGTACCAGCGCTGTGAGCCGGTCTCGCCGTGCTCGCCGTCGCCGGCGCGGAAAATCCAGAACCGCTCGCCTCCGTCGTCTTCGACGCGGAAGTAGTCGCGCACGGCGTCGAGTTCGGCGTCACTGCGCCACCATTCCTCGAAAATCCGCTCGGGCCCGTCGGCGCGCCGCACGCGCCGGCGCACACCCCGCCAGACGAATGTCACGGGCGGATGATCGGGCAACAGCGCCACGGTCTCGATCGGCTCGGGCGATGCGAGGAGCCTCACCGGCCGCGGCCACGATCCCGACCAAGAGGCACCGGCGTCGGGCGATGCCGGCGCCGCGCGCGCGACCGATCGTTCCGGCACGTCGCTCTGAACCGGCACGATGCGATAGAGTCGTTCGCCGCCGATGCGATTGGACAGGGTGTCGATCAGGTCGCTGATGTCCGCCTCCGGCGGGGAGGCGAGATCGGAGATGATCTGCTTCGCGTCCAAGGGCTCGGCGATCGTCGCGGCAAGCCGCATGAGCTCGATGCCGAAGCCGGGATCAATGGTCTCGATCTTTTCGGCGAGGAGCCGCGTCAGCCGCTTGGCGTCGCGCACGGGCAAGGCCGTCCCGACGCGGACCGCCACCATTCGCGCATCGACACGGTGACAGAGAAGGTCGAGGCCCCGCGCGCCCTGCCCGCGCGCCTCGAGCAGGATGCAAAGCTCGCTCACCAGCTTGGCGATGTAGCGGGCGATCGTCTCGGCCGCCGAGATCGGTTCCGCGAACTGCCGCCGCACCTCGGCGATCTCGGCGGGACGGATCGGGTCGATCGGCTCGCTGACACGGCACATCGCCTGGTCGAGGCGGCGGCCGATGTCAGAGCCGAAGCGCAGCGCGAGCGGCGCCCGCGGGGTGCGCTCGAGATCGCCGATCCGGTCGAGGCCGAGCCGGCGCAGGCTGTCGACGGTCGTGGACTGCAGCCGCAAGGCGGCAATCGGCAGGGACATGATCGCCGCGGCGCTCTCGCCGGCGGGAACGACAAGCGTCGGCCGCGCGGCGAAGCGCGCGAGCGCATGCGCCGCGCCCCAGGTGTCGGCCATCGCCGCGCGTGGGGACAGGCCGGCGGCTTTCAGGCGCGCCACCATGTCGGCGAGCATGGCGGTCTCGCCGCCGTGAAGATGGGTGGCGCCGGCCGCCTCGATGACGAGGCCGTCGGGCGGGTCAGCCGCGACAATCGGCGAATAGCGGCGCAGCGCCCAGAGCGCGAGCCGTTCGAGCGCGGCGAAGTCCGCGTCCGGCTCGGCGTCGCGCATGACGAGATCCCTCACCAGCGCCTGCGCCTTGCTGGCGGCCATGCCGACGCGCAGGCCGGCGCGCTGCGCGGCCGCATCGGCGGCCAGGATCTCACGTCGGCGGCCCTCGCGGCCGACAAGAACGATCGGCGTCTCAGGCGGAGGCGCGGCGTCGCCCAACATCCTTCGCACCCTGTCCGTCGGCCAGGCTGGAAGGAAGAGCGAGACGACCCTGGTCATCACACGCCTCCACAACGAAATCCGCACATTCTCCGGCGCGCGATCGGATGAGCTCGAGAAGCCAGCGCGGCCGCCCGACGCCGGGGACCGGCAGCGGCGCCGACGGCAGAGCCGACACGCGCCATCGCGTCGTTGCCGCCGTCGGCATCCCGAAATCTGCCGCCTCGGTCTGACGTCGCCACCGCCGGATCGCGAGGCCGAGCGTGCCGGAGGCCTCGGCCGCGAGCTGGAGCCGGCGCGAGGCGGTCATGGAGAGACGCGACACTTCGGCGACGACGGCGCCCAATCCGGGATGCCGCAACCCCTCCTCGAAATAGGCGAGCAGGGATTTCTCGTCGCCGCACTCGACATAGACGACGCGGCCAGGCGCGAGACCGGCCTGGGCGAGCGCCGGCGCGAACAGGTCGGGCCGGGTCACGCACCACAGCACCTTGCCGCCGCTGCGCGCCGCAATGCCGGCGGCGAACAGGGCGGCGGCCGCGCCGTCCACGGCGCCGTTGCCGCCGCCGGCGACCTCATGCAGTGCGCCGCGCAGCAACCCTCCTTCCGGAAGAACCCGGTCGATCGCCGGCACGCCGAAGGGCAGGACCGCGCGCTGATGCGCGGTCCTGCCCTCAAGCCGGGCGATGCGTGCCCGGAGCTCGGACACGACTGATCGGGGGGCGGACGTACTCATGTCCTTTGCAACGCTCTCCGCATTGGGTATGTTCTATGTTTGTTCTCGTCACCCTGGAGAGTCAATCGGACTCATTAGATTCGGCCTGCGGAGGGGTCATCCGGAGGAAGAAAGAGGGCGAGACGGGTTCCACTGACCAAAGTTTGAGTAGAAATTTTGGTCAGTGCGCGTATCAGATTGCTACTGACCAATTTTTATATATAATCTTTGGCCAGAAACGAGCGGCTCCATGCCAGACCCGACGTCGGACACCCTCGACCGCATCCATGCCCGGATCGCCCAGGCGGCGCCGGCCGGGGTGTGGTCGCGCGCCGATTTCCTCGACATCGGGACGCCGAACGCCGTCGAGAAGGCGCTGCAGCGGCTGACCCTGCGCGGCGACATCCGCCGGCCCTATCGCGGCCTCTACGACAAGCCCGGCGTCAGCAAGCTGACCGGCAAGATGGTGTTTCCGCCGCGGGCCTCGTTCATCGACGCGATCGTCCGGCGCGACAAGCTGCGCGTCCTCGTCGACGGCATGACCGCCGCGAACGATCTCGGCCTGACGACGGCCGTCCCGGCGCGCTCGACGATCTACGCCGACACCTATCCCCGGACGATCGAGATCGAGGCGAGCGTCGGCGATCCGAAGGCGACCAGGCCGGTCATCTACAAGCTCGACTTCAAACGCGTCGCGGCGAAGACGGCGTTCTGGGCCGGGCGGCCGGCCATGCGCGTCGTCCAGGCGCTGACATGGTTTCGGGATGAGAAGGCGAGCCTCGACGCCGCCGTAAACGGCATCGTTCGCCATCTCGCGCGCGATCCGAACCGCGACAAGGTCGCGGACGATCTGCGCGAGAACATCCACGCGGTCCCGGCCTGGATGTATCCGCTGATCGAGACAATCACGCGCCGGCTTGCTGAAGATCACAGCGAGAATGCGCCGGACATCGACCGCGCGAAGGACGATCATGCAGAAGACGTTCATTGAAGTCCTGCGATCGAGCGTCGACGACCGCCGCGCTCTCTTCGAGACGGTCGCCGCGCATCTCGAAACGCAGGCGCAGAACGTCGAGAAGGACCTCTATGTCTGCTGGGTGCTCGACTTCCTGTTCAACCGGCGCGGAGACGATCCGATCGGTCTCTACTTCAAGGGCGGTACGAGCCTCAGCAAGGCATATGGACTGATCCGCAGGTTCTCAGAAGACATCGACATCGGCATCTACAAGGCCGATCTGCACGTCCCGCTCGAAGCCGACATCGCCGCCCTGCCCTCCATCAACCAGCAGCAGCGCGCGCTCGCCGAGAAGGTCGACGAGGCGGCGCGTCAATACATCTCCGGTCCGCTGAAGGAGCGGCTCGCGAAGGAGATCGCGGCCGTCGAGGAAGCGATCGAGCAGCCGGGACATTTCACGCTCGGCTTCGGTTTCGACAATTATCGCAACAAGGACGCGCTCGACATTCTGGTTGTCAGCTACAAGAGCGTCTTCGATTCCGCGCAGAACTATGTGCAGGCCGCGGTCCGCATCGAGGGCGGCGCGCGCCCCGATCCGGAGCCGGCAGAGCCACGCGAGATCGTCCCCTACATCGCCGACGAAATGCCGGAAGGCATGGACCTCACGGTACGCAACGTGATGACGGTCAAACCCGAGCGCACCTTCTGGGAGAAGGTGCTGATCCTGCATGCAATGACGGAGATGACGGAGAAGCGGCGTGAGGAGGCCAATCCCGAACGGCCCGTGCCTGATCTCAATCGGTACTCACGTCATTACTACGACGTCCATCAGATCTGGTCGCATCCGGACTATGGTGTCGCGACCGCGTCTCTACGCGATCTCGCCGAAGCCTGCCGACAGCACAAGGAACTTATGTTTCGCGCGCCGGATCACCGATACGACCGCGCCGTGCCGGGCAGCTATCGCCTCGTCCCGACGCCAGGCATGCGAGCCAAGCTCGCGGCCGATTATCAGCGTATGACGGAGATGATCTTCGGCACGCCGCCGGCCTTCGCCGACGTGATCGCCAGCATCGAAGCGCTCGAACATCATCTCAACCCGGCGGATGCCGGGCCGAGTGAGGCATGACGAACGCGCCGACCGGCTTCGGCGGCCTTGAGACCGTGCATCGGCTTGCCGGCGCCGGCGTTCGGATCGGTAAGCGCCTCGCCGTCATCGACTTCGGCCGCATCAAGCTGCGCGGCGCCCTCGCATGGTGGATCTGGGGCCTGGCCCACATCCACTTCCTGATCGGCGGAGCCGGGCAAGGACCCGGCGGGGCCAAAATGATAAGGTGGCCACATGGCTGAGATTTCGGAGTACGGACCTGCCAGGCTGCCTGATCGCGCTTCTGTCGAGGCGATTCTGGCGCGTCTTCCGGCGGGCGCCGACGAGACCGCTTTGGCGCGGGCATTGAGCGAGGCCTTCCCAGGGTTTTTGTTCTTGGCCGCGAGCGTTGACGACCCGTATTGGCGGGACACGCGCTCGGTGCTGGCCGCCGACGGAACACATATCGCTGAGTATGGGCCCTGGATGGAAGCCGAGCTTGCGAAGGACAATGGAGACATCGCAACGGTCTGGCGACGGTTGCAGGACACTGATCTCCAGATCTCGGAATGGCACGGCAACAGCGTTTACGCCTTCGCGCCGACAGGATCGGGCGCGGCTGACTATGTGCAGGTTGCGCTCGGTCGTGAGACCGAATGGTGTGCGGGTCCAATCGTCAACCCATCACGCCGGCCTTGGGGCAAAGAGGAACTGCTCGATCCGTCATGGATCACTCACGACGAAATGTCAGACGACAAGGTGCTTGCTGGTCCGCTTTACAGGCTGAATCGCGCCAGCAGCGTCGTGTATGTCCGTACTTTTCTCGCGCGCTGCGCGCGTCTCGAACGCGACAAGCGGGAGGCGCGACGGCCGGAATTAGAGCGGAGCGCGTGGGTCAGCTCCGACGGCACGCGGACGCCGTTTCTCGACTTGCAGCCCAACTACTTCGATTTCACGCCGCGAGAGGTCCGCTTCTTTCAGGACTGGGAGCAGTCGAGCGCGCGGGCGAGCCGCGTTTACGAGCATTGGGCGCTCGACATCAGGGATTACGAACACAAGGGTGAACGCGAGGTCGCGTTCATCCCCCGTCCACTGCGTCTGCCGGACGAGCGCCTGGAGGCGGGCGATTCATCCGTCCACATGCTCATGGATCGCATCGAGGCGATCGACCGGGAGATGGGCCTGCCGTTCGCGTGGTTTTTCCTGATGACGCATGGCAACAAAGTCTCTCCCGAAGTCGGCGAGACGATCGCGCAAGGCCTACGCGAGGCGCGCGTGCGCCTGCCGGATCATGATGCGAAGGTGCTGCTGCGTTGGGCCGACGAGCGATATGGCTTCTAGCGTCGGGATCATGCTGCCATGAATGACCTTCCTGCAGACGTCGAAGCCTATAGCCGCTCTCCGGAGTTCGATCAGGACACCCTGCCGGCGGCGCTTCGGAAACAACACAGCACGAAGGCGGGGACATGGGCATTAATCCACGTTCTCGAAGGCAAGCTGACCTATCGGATTTACGAGCCGCCGAGCGAGACAGTGCTCGAGCCGGGAAAGCCCGGCGTCGTCCGGCCGGAGCAATTGCACGACGTTGCGCCAGCGAGCACGCCGATGCGCATGTATGTCGAGTTCTACGCCGCGAGAAAAGGCTGATCGACGCCTGCGATGCCAAGCTCGCATGCTACGATTCATCTGATTCGGCTTTTGGGCCTTAGCTATGGCGAGCGACCTCACGTTCTTCCAGACCGTGATCAACGACATCGTCTTTCGAGGCGAACTGGGGAGCGCCGGCCCGCTTATCAGCGCCCGGCCGATCGGGAAGCCGCAACGTCATACGGCGCTCCTCGGCTCGTCGGCCATTTTCTATCAACAAAGGCGAGCTAACGCCGAATCCGAAGGCTGGTGGATTTGCGACGGTGCACCCCCATCAGAACGCATACTTCTCGCGGGCTTTTCACGAGGCGATTTGCAGCGGCTTTCTCGCCGCTTTGGTCTCCCGGTGCGGCCAGATGAGCCGCCGCCATTCCCGCACTTTCTGAAATCTGCGTCTTTCAGCGGGTTGAAGTCCTGGGTTACGTCGCATCCAAAGAAGGCGGCGAACTGGGGACACTGCTTCAGCGAGTTGGATTGGTATGCAGAGGTGCTTCGTCAAACGCGCCGCGCTGCATGATCGTCAGTCGCGATCGTCATCCTCCAGCACCTCAATATGCAACGCGCGCGGATCGGTTGGCAGTGACGCTAAGCGGATGGGCGCTGTGACCGGAGCGTTGACTACGAGCTTCTCCGCAACAGCGCGATCGTAGACGGCAACGCATTCGCGATTGGTAATTCGCGACATATACACGATGCCGCCCGCTGACGTCTGATCGTAAAGCTGCTGACTTAACGTGCGGCCGGCTTGATGGGCGCGGCCGCGGACGGCGTCAGTCGGCGCGCCTAAGAGGCTTGCGCCCTCGTGCCGTAGGTCGATCAACGAGAGAGGGCCGGGGTTGTTCACGGCAAAGACCGAGTAGCCGCGAAGCTCGTGCGCAAACAATTCTCGCCGCGCCCTGCCCTGGAAACGATCGCGCACAATCCGCTCGGCGATAGCGGTGCGGACGGCGTCGTGGCGCTTAGGACCCCTGAAATGGAACTCTGTTCGCGTGAACAAGATCAGCAAATCGGGTGAATTCACCCTGAAACGACAGATTCACGGTGCCCGTCGAGCCATGCCGCTGCTTTCCGATAATGATCTCAGCCTTTCCACGCGATACCTCAAGGTCCCCCTGCCATTTCAGATGAGCCTCGGTACCGGGCGTCGGCTCGCGATTCTTGAGGTAGTATTCTTCACGAAAGACAAACAGCACAACGTCGGCATCTTGCTCTATCGAACCGGATTCGCGCAGGTCGGACAGTTGCGGTCGTTTTTCCTCCCGGTTCTCGACGTTTCGCGACAGTTGCGACAAGGCGACGATGGGGACGTTAAGCTCCTTGGCGAGCGCCTTCAGGCCGGTTGTGATCTCCGCCACCTCCTGCACGCGGTTTTGCGCAGCGCGTTTCGTCGTACCTTGCATGAGTTGGATATAATCGACGACGATCAGATCGAGGTCACGCTGTCGCTTGAGACGTCGCGCGCGAGCAGCCACTTGACCGATTGTGAGAGCGCCAGTCTGGTCGATAAAGAGTGGTATCCGTCGAATCTCCTGCCGTCGCTGAAGCAATGCATCGAAGTCGTTCTCCGATATCTCGCCGCGTCGGATGCTGGAAGACGAGATCTCCGACTGCTCCGCGATGATGCGCGTCGCTAGCTGCTCCGATGACATTTCCAGCGAGAAGAAAGCGACAATGCCGCCGGAACGGGCTTGCACAGAACCGGCGCTGATGTCGGACGGCTCATATGCTCGGGCGACGTTGTAGGCGATGTTCGTCGCGAGCGACGTCTTGCCCATGCCGGGCCGACCAGCAATGATGATGAGGTCCGATGGTTGGAGCCCTCCCATTTTTGCATCGAGGTCTTTGAGACCTGTCGGCAGGCCGGAGAGTTTTCCGTCACATTGGTAGGCGAGCGCGGCTTTGTCGATCGCTTGTGTCAGAGCCTCGTCGAACGTTTCGAACCCGCTGCCGAACCGGCCTGTTTCCGCGACCTCGTACAGTCGCTGCTCCGCATGCTCGATCTGCTCGCGTGGTTCGGAGTCAACGGCTGAATTGAACGCCGCGTCGCGCATATCGTCCGCGATGTTGATCAACTCGCGGCGGATCGCCAAATCGTAGATGGTGCGACCATAATCTGCTGCATTGATGACGGTCGTGGCTTCGGCCGCCAGACGCGCAAGATACTGCGAGAGCGACAAGCCGCCGATATCCAGGTCGGAAGGAAGAAAGCTCTTAACTGTGATAGGGCTCGCGATTTTGTTCGCTTCAACCAAGCCAGCCATCACATCGAAGATCGCACGATGCAGCGGCTCAAAGAAGTGATCGGATTTCAAGAAGTCCGACACGCGATAGAACGCATCGTTGTTGATGAAAACCGCGCCAAGCAGCGCTTGCTCGGCTTCGATGTTGTGCGGCATCGCCGGGAGCGACGTCCGGATCGCTTCAAGCCTCGTCGCTGCTTCTGCCATCGTTCACCTTGTCCCGAGCGTTCCGCTCTCTGGGATGTCTCATCCGAGAATCGGTGTCGTCCGGAAGATTAGCGTTTTCGCCCACAGGGCAGCCAGCCGGGGCGTGACTAGGGCTACGAGAAATCAGCTCTTGCAGAATGGCGCGAATCGCGCGTGCTGATCAGGGTGTGAGGCGCTGCCCGTTTGACTTGCCGCGCCGGCTTGTCTTCTCGCTCGCCCTGGTAGGAAACCTGGCGCAACAGGCCATCTTCCGTCCATGTGAGATACGTCACCTCGACCACGAGTTCCGGCTTGACCCAATGGACGCGGGAGAGCTCCAGCGGCGTGCCGAAGCGGCTCTCACGCGGCGGAGGAACATCGAGCGGCATGCGCGCTCTTTTTAGAGGCGCGAGCCGCCGAGCCAATCGTTTGAGCTCGGCGACCGTGATCCCCGTGCCGGCCCCGGCCGGCATATCGCAGGCTTCCATTCTCGGTGTAGTAGCCGAGAAGAAGTGAGCCAATGTGCGGCCGGCTTCCTGTTGGATCGGTCCATCCGACGACGACGAATTCTTTGCGGTTGAGACATTTCGACTTGACCCAGAGACCGCGATCGCCCGGCGCATGTGCTCGGTCGACGCGCTTGGATACGACGCCCTCGAGCGTCATCCGGCAGGCGTGTTCGTAAAATTCGGGGCCGCCTCCAACGATGTGGTCGCTGAACAGAAGTCCTGGCCGTTGCGTCGCGAGGAGAGTTTGCAGGCGCGTCTTGCGCTCGATGAGCGGCCGGCGCGCTATGCTTTCGCCGTTCAGAAACAGAAGATCGAACGCGAAGTAGACGAGCTCACCCGTTCGGCCCTCGTCCATCGCGGCCTGCAGCCGGCTGAAGGATGTCACGCCATCCGACCGGACCGCGCAGAGCTCCCCGTCAAGATAAGCGTTTTGCAGAGGCAGCGCGCGAAGCGCCGAGATTGTCGTCCGGTAGCGATGGCTCCAGTCGAGTCCCGTCCGGGTCAGAAGCCGGATATCAGCGCCGTCGATGCGTGCATGCATGCGGTATCCGTCCAACTTGATCTCGTGAAGCCACGCCGAGCCGTCGGGTGCATGCTCGACGAGGCGCGTGAGCTGCGGCTTGATCCAGTTGGGCGGCCGGCCGATAGCGGGATCGTCGGTCTTATTCGCTTTAGGCGACATTCCACCTCCCCTGCCCCGGCCGGCTCACCGGGGATCGCCAACCTCGGCCCAGTAGAGGCGGTCCTGCTCCGCCTTCAACTCTTCGAGTGTCACAGGGATCGGATCGAGATCGACATTGTACATCGGCAACGGCCAATGCCGGTACAACGCGTCGACATGATTCTGTGTGGCAGATTCGTTTGGCAGACCCTCCGCAATCAACCGCGCCAAGAGTTCCTGCGTCAGGCGCTCCGCATCCTGCAACGTCTCCGTCTCCTGAAACTCAAGCTGCCCCCAGACCTCAGACGCGGCCTTAAGCCCCGCGAGCGCGAACATGCCGCATACCGCCATCGCGTCGATAACCCGCACGACAGCGGGCATGTGCGCTGGGAAGCCGGTTGGCTGGACGACGGGCGCATTCCAGACCGGCGTGCCATCCTCGTAGGCCTCGACGTCGGCGTAGAGTTTGCTCTCGCGTCGATAGAGGGTGGAGTTCGGCACGATGAATTCGCCCATGTTGCCCTCGAGATCATGGACTTTGCGCAACGGCTCGACCGATTTCCGAAGATCCGCGACATTGGAGAACCACCACTCCGCGAGCTGGGCGACGATCAGCCGCTCGTGGTGGCCGTAGAACCAGCGGAGCAATTTGTTGAGCTTGCCGGCGATCCGCTTCTCGGGACAGCGCACGGCATCGAGCAGGATGAGTATCTTCGCCGCTTCTTCTTTGGCGAATCCCTCAAGCACCTCCGCCTCCCGCGGTTTCTCTCGCAGCTCCGCGGAGGCCGACCAGAACCCCATCGAGCTGGCGTGGATGATCGGAAGCCCTTCGGCGATGAACGAAAGCCGATCAGCCGCCGACATCTGGCAAATGCGGCTAGCCTGTCTCTGTCCTACCTGCAGCTTCTTCGTCATCGTCCCGATCTTCGTCATCTTCCGGAAGGGGGTCCGGGAACTCCCCGGCGAGGAGCTTCTCCTTGCTGAGGAGGCCGGCGTCCTCGAGCATTTCCATGTCGGGCAAATCGCGCAACGTGTTGAATCCGAAGTGCGACAGGAAGCCGTTGGTGGTGACATAGGTGTAGGGCGCGCCGGGCTGGGGCGCGCGCGGGCCGGAGGCGATGAATCCGAGACCGCGCAGGTGGCCGATCAGGTCGCGGCTGACCTCCTTTCCGAAGAACTGGCCGAGCTCGCCGCGGGTGATCGGCTGGTAATAGGCGATGCACATCAGGATCAGGCTCTCGGCTTGCGAGAGCGGGCGGACCTGGTCGCCCAGCCCGGTCGCGGTCCGGATCGCCGTGGCGAACACCTTGCGGGTGCGGTGCTGCCAGCCGCCGGCGACGGCGACGAGCTCATAGGGACGCCCGCGCAACTCATCGCGGATGTCGTCGATGATCAGGTCGATGTTGCATTCGCGACCGACGACGCGAGAGAGAGCCTCGCGCGTCACCGGCTCGGGCGACGCGAAGATCACGGCCTCGACCCGACCCATCCATTCGCGCCAGCGCATCTCCGCCGGCAGGTCGGCCAGCTCAGTGTCGAGACCTTCCTTGGCTCGTGCGCGCCGGCCCATCGTCAGAGCCCGTAGAGTCGGAAGGTCGGACGACCGGTGAGCTCGCGCACCGCGCCGAGCGAGACCAGGCGCTCGAACAGGCGTCGGCTGGAGCGGTCGCTCGCCGATTTGCCCTGCTCGGCGGGCTGGGCATCCTCGCTCATCAGTACGGAGACGGTGAGGTCGGCGTCCCGGCCGCGCAGCGTCGGCGCGACCGCGAGCAGATGTGCCGCCCGGCGGGCGAGATCGTTGTAGAGGTCGATCGCCGTGACGGCCGCCGTCGCATAGGCCGTGCAGAGCGCGCTCATGAACACGGTCTCGCCCTCGAGATGCTGCGGCGCCTTGCGCAGCGCACCGCGTGACAGATGCGCCGCGAGCAGCGGCACCGGCGCCGGCCAGCGGAGCTGGTGGGCGAGGACCGCGTCGGCGAGCCACAGCGGCAGCAGCCCCTCGTCCGGAAGGACACGTCCGCTCGCCGCGATGATCTCCGCCGCGGCGAGCACCGGCATGGCGTGCGCCCGCTTGGTGTGGCGGCCGGCGAGCTCGACGATCTCGATCGGCAGCGAGTTGAGGGCATGGCCGAGCGAGGGCGCCACGGCCCAGATCCACTCCTTCTCGTCACTCGTCGCCCGTTCGCCGAGCCGGCGCCAGGCGTCGAGAATGCGGCCGCCCGGACCCGGGTCGTCGCCCGGCTTGCGCAAGTACCAGTGGTCGCGCAGCGTCGCCTCGTCCTCGGTGCGCCCGCCCTGGCGCGCGAGCGCCGCCGCACAGGAGAGCGCGAGGCGCTGCCGCCACAAGAGGCCCAGCTTGTGCTCATCGCGGGCGATCGGATGCAGCGCCGCCAGCGCTGCGCCGGCGTAAAACACGGCTTCCGTGACGGTGTCGGGCGGAGCACGCCGCCGCAGCCAGGATGGCGCCGGCGCGAACGTCGGCGGGGGCTCGGGGAGGATTCGCGCGCGTGGGGCCATGTCGGAGCATGATACAGCGCGGCGCTTATGGCAACGGATTTCGTATCAAACCGCCGCGCATGTCGACAAATAACTACGTCCGATAATCTTGCATTATCGGACGTTTCCTACATTATAGCGAAATGAGCCCTGACGCCCCGCGCGACCCCGCATTCGACACCCAGGACGGCCCTGCGCCGCCGGAGAGCCCGGCGGCGGATGTCGGTTCGTCGACCGGAGAGACGCCGGCCGAGGCGCCGGGCGGCCTCCCCTCCCCTGTTCCGGGCGCCACCACGGGCCTGCCGCGGCATCTCGAGCCGCTCGCCGACCGGGCGCGCGACTACATCAAGGCGTCCAGCGCCGAGAACACCCGCCGCGCCTATGGGGCGGACTGGCGGCATTACACGGCCTGGTGCCGGCGGCAGGCCCTCGACCCCCTCCCCCCGGACGTCCAGACCCTCGGGCTCTACATCACCGCCTGCGCCGCCGGGAAGGCCGGGCCGAAGCCTGACGCGGTCTTGACGATCGAGCGGCGGCTGTCGGCGCTGAGCTGGCACTTCCGCCAGCGCGGCCTCGCCTTCGACCGCCAGGACCGCCATGTCGCGACCGTTCTGGCGGGCATCCGCCGCACCCACGGCCGCCCGCCCGTCAAGAAGGAGGCCGTCCTGCCAGAGGACGTGATCGCCATGCTCGAGACGTTCGATCGCGGCAGCCTGCGCGGCCTGCGCGACCGCGCCATGCTGCTGGTCGGCTTCGCCGGCGGACTGCGCCGCTCCGAGGTGGTCGGCCTCGATGTCGGGCCGGAGCAGACCGAAGACGGCAGCGGCTGGATCGAGATCCTCAAGGACGGCATGGTCGTCACCCTGCGCGGCAAGACCGGCTGGCGCGAGGTCGAGATCGGCCGCGGCTCCTCCGACGCCACCTGCCCCGTCGTCGCCCTGCAGACCTGGCTGAAGCTGGCCCGGATCGGTCACGGACCGTTGTTCCGCCGGGTCCGCGAGGGCGGAAAAGACGTCGGGCCGGACCGGCTGACCGACAAGCAGGTGGCGCGGCTGGTCAAGGCCGCCGCCCTCGCCGCCGGCGTGCGCGCCGATCTGCCCGAAGGCGACCGGAAGGGGAAGTTCGCGGGTCATTCCCTGCGCGCCGGCCTCGCCTCCTCTGCCGAGGTCGACGAACGCTACGTCCAGAAGCAGCTCGGCCACGCCACGGCGGAGCAGACCCGCGGCTATCAGCGTCGCCGCGACCGATTCCGGGTCAATCTGACGAAGGCTGCCGGCCTGTGACATTTCTCCCCTCCCCGCCCTTGGACCAAAACTTCTCCGCCGACGAACTGGCGATCGTGCGCCGCGCCTATGCCCGCCAGATGCTGGCGCTGCTCGGCGTCGAGGATGGTCGCATCGAGGCAGCGTTCGCCGCCGTCCCACGCGAAAGATTCCTCGGCGACCCGCCCTGGACGATCCTTTCGCCATTTGGCGGGTATCGATCGCTTGCCTCGGCCGATCCGGTCGTCACCTATCAGGATATCCTGTTCGCACTCGACCCGGCACGCGGCGTGAACAACGGCAGCCCGTCGTTGCATGCCAAGCTGTTTCAGGCTCTGGCTGTCAAAGCAGGCGACCGCATCGTCCATGTCGGCGCCGGCACCGGCTACTACAGCGCGATTTTGAGCGAGCTCGTTGGTCCGACAGGTCAGGTCACGGCGATCGAGTTCGATGCGACGCTGGCCGATCAGGCGGCTCGCGCCCTTGCGGATCGTCCGAACGTCACGGTGATTTGCGGCGACGGCGCGGCTTGGCCTCAGGCGCCCGCGAACGGCGTCTACGTCAATTTTGGCGTGATCCGCCCGGCCGATCGCTGGATCGAAAATCTCGCGCCAGGGGGACGACTGGTGTTCTGGCTCGGAGGTCCTGGCCCTCAACGAGAGGGCATGGGAGGCCGCCACAGCAACGGTGGCGCGGCATTGGCTGTCGAGCGACAGCCAAAAGGGTATGCGGTTCACCCCGTCAGTACGGCGCATTTTGTCTGTGCCGAAGGCGATCTCGCCGTCGGCGACGAAGCCGAAGCGGAGGCCCTGGCCAAGGCGTTTTCCGATGGCGGTCTCGACAAGGTGCGAAGCCTGATCTGGAAACGCCCTGCCGTGCCCGATCGATGCTGGTTCGCCGGTGCCGACTGGGCGCTCAGCACCGACGAAATCGCAGACTAAGCGTCGCCGCCCGGGAGCGCGCCGAGGCGTCCCGCAGAAGAATTCGCTGGCCATTCCCTGCATGCCGGCCTCTGACGCTGGCATCAATTCATCCTCCATTTCCGGCAGAACCCAGCGAACACACGCTCGATGTTCGGGGCCGTCAGGTCGATGCTTTTCTCCGTCGCCCAGCGCCTGAACGCATTGGCGACGCTATCGACGTCCGGAGTCGGTTTTGGCGCATGCTCGCGAACAATCGCCGCCCACGGTCCGTAACTAATCGAGCCGTGCGCCGGGAAGGTCTCCGTGACGATCGCTGCCGGTGCATGTGCCGCGCTTTCTGGTTCGCCGGCCTTTGCGAGGGCGAACAACGAGCGGCTGAGATGCAGTTCGCCGTCCCTTCCCCGCTGGACGAGCCGCCGCAAATAGGCGCCCGGTTTGGCCACGGCGCCGGTGTTCGAACGTTGAACCGTGATCGCGAGCGCTGAAGCGGCAAGATCAGGCCCGAGGATCGCCTGAGCCTCCTGCAAGACCTGCGGGTTGATGCCAGCGGCGGCGCAGAGCACGTGGCCGGAGGCCCGGAATTCCCGCCAATTGGCGAAGGCGTCTGGCGCATAGTCGCAAACAGCCGGACAGGCGGCCTGCACCAGCGGCAGCGAGATCATCTGGGCGTCGTCTTTAAGCATGTCGGCCGCCGATCTCGACGGTTGCAGGGACGTGGCGACTTCGTCAGACTTCTTTTCGGTTGAAAGGCCGAAGGCCGCTAAGGGATTGAGTTGTCGCGCGTTAGCGCGACTCGATTCATTCTTACTAGATTCAGAATGTGAAGGTTCGGCTGTAGTTTGTACGGGCCGAAATTTCGATACCGTGGCGTTGAAATTTCTATCCTCAAATCCTTTGCCATAGAGGCCCTCGACCTCTTCCCGCAGCACGTCCAGCGCCTCGACTTGCGTCCGCAGGTCGTCGAGATCAACCGCGCGGTGCTCCCGCAGAACATCGAGCCGGGCCTGGAGCGGGCCCCACGGTCCGGCAAGGCGCTGCTCGACGGCGCTGATGATCAGCGACTGGATCTCCTTGCGCAGGACCGTGCGCCGATACGACAGGCGCCGCCGTTCGCGAGCCTCATAGTCCGCGGCCTCCGCCAGGTCGTGCAGCTCTGCGAACCGTGTCGCGATCGGCGACAGGTCGATGCCATAGGCCTCCACGATGTTGCCCTCGGCGTCACGGCGGCCGCGGCGCTGATAAGTCGGATGGTCGCTGTAGGAGACCAGGCCCGCCTCCACGAGGCCTTTCAGGTGGTGCTTCATGGTGGAGACGCTGAGGCCCAGGCTCCGCGCGAGTCGGGCATTGGACGGCCAGATGATGGGCGGCTGGCCGGGCGTGCGCCAGTCAGCCGGCTTCGACGCCCCGAAGAGCTGGTCGATCAGCGCGAGTTTGGCGGCTTTCAGTCCCATCGCGGCCGCCGCGCGCTTGGCGACCTGAAGCGCGGCCGTGCGCGTCACGGCGGGCACCTTTCCCTCCCGGTAGGTGCGCGCAAATTTTTCCGCGCTAAGGGTTTCCGGCGAGGATCTGCGGAGGCCAGCTGCATGCACATTCATGCCAACCTCCCCTGCTCTTGCCAGCGGAGGCGGCTGCGGCGATCGGATGTCGCATCGATCGTTTGGGCACACTTCATCGTTCGCCGTCCATCGGACGTCGTTAGAGAGTTCGAAACCATATCCTTGCCTCGCTAAGGCAAAGAAAATCCGCTCGCCGAAACGGCGATTAGTCCCGAAGGACTCTTGACGGCGATTCGTGGAAGTGCGATTCTCTTAGTTGCCACACTTTGAGAAGGGGCTTCCGGGACGCCGTTTCGGGGGCCTTTTCTTTTGCCTGGTGTTATGGGTTGACGTGATTGACCGGCGCTAACGCGGAACGCGCATGCTGGTCAGGTCTTGTCGTCTGTGCGGCCCTCCTCTTTCTGAGTAGCGAATTCGCGATAAAGCTCGTCCAGGCGGTCCTCGAGAAAGGCCGCAAACTCTGGAACGTGCTTTTCCTCGAACGAGATTGTTGTGCGGCCGTTGGCGCGCTCGATGCGCGCGGCCTTCTTGCCATTCGGGTTGAGCCAAACGCTGACAGTGCCGCGCCGTCGCGCAGGCGCAGCGCGCAAAGCCTCGAACACCATTGCAAAGCGCGCATCGCTATCGGCGTGTTGGAATTCCGGTCGCTCGAGCACCTGCCCCGCGGCGACCTGCGCCGCCGGCTTCTCCAGCCTCTCGGCCAGCGCCGCCCAGCGCGGACGGCCGGCCTTGGGCGCCGGACCGATCGCCTCGATGAGCGTCACAGGGATCATCCGTGCGATGCTGATGTAGCGGCTGAGATCTGCCTTATCGGTCGATAGCGCGGCCATGATGGTTGAGCGGTCGTGACCGGCATCTTCGAGACGGCGGGCGTAAAGCGCTTTTTCGATCCAGGACAGGTCCGCGCGCGGACCGTTCTCAAGGCCCTGCGCTATGACGAGCTCCTCATCGGTCAACTCAAGCACCAGCGCCTTGACCTTGGCGCCGAGGTTGGCTGCACCTCGCAGGCGTCGGCGTCCGTAGGCGATCTGGTAGCGGCCGGCCGTCGTCGGGTGTGGCCGCACGAGAATCGGCACTTTCTGGCCGTGGGCGCGCATGCTTTCGACCAAAGCGTCAAACTTCGGGTCTTTGGGCGTCGGAAGGCGATCGGCGATGGCCGATCCATCGACGAGACCAGGTTCGATTTCGATGACAGTGGTTCCGGCCTTGATCAGGTCGCGAAGCTCGTTCGCTGCTTTTGCGTCGTCGGCCATGACGCTGAGGACCGAGCTGACCGCGGAGACGGCACCGGAGCGGACCGGCTCGTGCCCAGCCCGGCGCGCCGGCGCATCAGCGCGGTTGGGAGCTCCCAACTTGCTCGTGAAGAGGTTGTTGAGGACGTCCTTTCGGCTCATAGCGCCCTCCGTGCGGCTGGCATCGTCACGCTCGATTGGCGGCATGGAACGGGACGTTGGGAGCTCCCAGCCGAGGCGTCGCGCGTGGCGAGACGCTCGCTCAGGCGAGGGCCCGTTAACCATTCCGTCTTGCCACGGCGCGGCCCCGGGAAGCGCGCCGCGGTGGCAAGTTGGGAGCTCCCAACTGAGGCCTCGGCAAGCCCCCTCGACACAGCGCGCAGCGTCACCCGCCGTGATCGCGCGCCGGCTGTCCGCCGTCCCTGGCGCGATTGTCGGCTGCCGCATCGACCCGTTCGCGCAATGAGTTGGGAGCTCCCAACCAGAGCGCGGCGGAGGCTCCAAATCGAACGACGGTGGCGAAATAACCTCAACATTTCGGGCGCCCCCAAGCCGTTCGGATCAGCCCTTCGACCTCCCCATTGACGGCGTCGAGCGCCTCGATCGCACGGTCATACGTTGACCGCGTCATGCTCTCACGGCCGATCTCGTAGAGTGTCTGCTTCGACAGTCCGGCGTCCGATATCGCGGTCGATTTGAGCATCGGGTTGGTGAGCACATGGTCGCCGAACAGATTCCGGAGCAACGCCGCGACCTTGGTCTGCGGCCCGTCCTGCGGCTCAAATCGAGTCAGCAAATAACGCATGAAGTCATACTTGAGGACGGCACCGCTTTTCTTGAGCTCTGTCAGGAGCGCCTCGGTCATCAGCAGAAACTGGCTCATCGAGGCGACATCGAGCATCTGCGGATGGACGGTGATCAGCATGCCTGTGGCGGCGCACAAGCCGGTCAAGGTGAGAAAGCCGAGCTGCGGAGGGCAGTCCATCACCACCACATCGTAGCGATCAGCGACCTCATCGAACGCGCGTGCCACGCGCGAAAAGAACAGCCGCCCTTCCGTTCTGTCCTCGGCGGTGAGGGCGAGGGGGGTCGTGTGCTCGAACTCCATCAGTTCGAGGTTGCCCGGCACCAGGTCCACGCCTTCGAAGTAGGTTGGCAGAATCACGTCGCTGAGGGGCCGGCGATCCGCGTCGTATCTGATCGCCGCATAAAGCGTCTCGTTCTTCGCGACGTCGGCTTCCGGCAGTACGCCGAACAGCGCGGACATGCTTGCCTGGGGATCGAGATCGACCGCGAGCGTGCGATATCCGTGCAGTCCGAGGTATTGGGCGAGGTGCGCGGCCGTTGTCGTTTTGCCGGAGCCGCCCTTGAAGTTCGCGACCGCGATGACTTGAAGGTGGTCACGATCGGAGCGACGGGGCACGAAGGCCGTGGCGTCCTTGCCGCGCATCGTCTCTGCGAGGCGCTGCCGGACTTCATTGATTTGTCCGAGCGTATAGAGACGCCGCCCGTTGCTCGCCGTCTCCGGGGGCGGGCCTTCGCCGGCCAAGCTCATCTTTCGGAGCGTCGAATCGGATATGCCGATCAGGCGACCTGCTTCGCCTGACGTGAAGCGCCGTAGGGTTTTCTTCGATGTCGGCGGGAACAGCGCATCGCTCATCGCCTGGATCTGCGAACTGAGCAAACTTGCATGCTCGCCGATGGTCTGGTCGACGGTCGGCGTTTCAGATTCAGATCGGCTTGGCGCGTTGAGCACGGGCAGAACCTTCGTCACGGAAAAATCGCCGTTTCGGCCATTCTTCCGTGAAGCTACCCGTGAAACCGATTCTGGCAAGAACTTATTGGTTAATGAGATCCTAACGTCCTCGCGCGCGGTATGCTGGAAATTCTTCGCAAGTCATCTTTTGCGTTGATGTGGAAATGGTTTAGCGCGTTCACGTCGCGTCGGCCGCGCTGCCAAAGGCCCTGTCGGAATCGACGGGTTCGCGACGCCGCTTTTGACGGTTGAACACGCCGCTCGGTCGGCACCCAGCGTTCACTCCCGCGACTCAGCTCACCGCCGCCTGTCGGATTCGACGGTCTGACACGCCGAAACCCGCGTGTTCGTCTCGCTGCCTGCAACCAAAACGGCGGGAGGCGAGATGCGGGCGATTGCGGTGAGGCCAGAAGACCGGGGGACGTTCGGCGATCTGATCGCCGACATGCACCGCCTGAGGGCGAGGGTGTTCGGCGGACGGCTGGGTTGGGACGTCGAGATCGAGGACGGGGTGGAGACCGATGGTTTCGATCGACTGAACCCGGTTTACATCCTCGCGGTCGCCGAGCGGGGGCCGGTGCTGGGGTGCGCCCGGCTCCTGCCGGCGACCGGGCCGACCATGCTGGCCGACGCCTTCCCGCAGCTCCTGGCCGGCGGGCGGCTCGAAGCCCATCCCCGGATGATCGAAAGCTCGCGCTTCTGTGTCGACACCGGCGCCGTCGAGGCAGTGACGGCGCGCGGCCTGCACCGCGCCACGCTGACGTTGTTCGCGGCAATCATCGAATGGTCGATGGGGGCGGGCTACCGGGAGATCGTTACCGCGACCGATGTGCGGTTTGAGCGGCTGCTGAACCGGGCGCGCTGGCCGATGCGGCGCCTCGGCGAGCCCCATGTGATCGGCGAGACGCTGAGCATCGCCGGCGCGCTGCCGGCCGATGATGCCAGCTTCGCGACCGTGCGACCGCCGGGCTACCGATCCGACCTTGGCGGCCTCCGCCGGTCGGCGGCGTAGAGGGAGGCGTTCCGTGCAACTGCGCTCCCATCCGCGCCTCGTCCGTAAGCTGCAGGAGGCGCTGGGCGACACGATCTGCACGGCGCTCGACGATCCGAGCGTCGTCGAAGTGATGTGCAATCCTGATGGCCACCTGTTCGTCGAGCGGCTGGGGCAGGGGATCGCCCGCGTCGGCCAGATGAGCAACGCCGCGGCCGAGATCATCATCGGCAGTGTCGCGCATGCCCTCAACTCTGAGGTCGACGACGAACGTCCGATCGTGTCCGGCGAGCTGCCGATCGGCGCTCACCGCTTCGAAGGACTGTTGCCTCCGGTCGTGTCCGGACCGGCCTTTGCGATCCGCCGGCGCGCCTCGCAAGTGATCCCGCTCACCGCTTACGTGCGCGACCGGATCATGACGGAGCCGCAGGCCCGCATGATCCGCAACGCCGTGACGTCACGGATGAACATTGTCATCTCCGGCGGCACCGGCTCCGGCAAGACGACGCTCACCAACGCGGTCATCGCTGAGATGGTCGCCTCCGCGCCCGACCATCGCATCGTCATCCTCGAGGACACGGCCGAGCTGCAATGCGTCGCCGACAATGCGGTCGCCCTGCATACGACCGACACCATCGACATGGGCCGCCTGTTGAAGTCGACGATGCGGCTGCGACCGGATCGCATCGTCGTCGGCGAGGTCCGCGATGGTGCCGCGCTCACCCTTCTGAAAGCGTGGAACACCGGCCACCCGGGCGGCATCACGACGATCCACGCGAATTCAGCGCAATCGGCGCTCACGCGCCTCGAGCAGCTCACGGCGGAAGCGAGCCAACAACCGATGCAGGCGGTCATCGGCGAAGCTGTCGACCTCATCGTCTCGATCGAGAAGACCGCGCGCGGCCGCGTCGTGCGCGACATTCTTCATGTCGAGGGCTTCGCGCGCGGCGAATATCGAATCCAATCCTGCCGAGAGGAGGAGCAACGTGTCGCTTGAACGTCGCCTTGGGCCTGGTCTCGTCGCATGCGCCGCGTTGGTCATTGCTGCGCAACCCGCATTGGCGGGCGGGGGAGGGGGCCTGCCGTGGGAAGGTCCGCTGCAACAGATCCAGCAATCGATCACGGGCCCGGTCGCGGGCTTCATTGCGTTGGCGGCCGTCGCGGTCGCCGGCGGCATGCTGATCTTCGGCGGTGAGCTGAACGATTTCGCGCGGCGGCTCATGTACGTCGTGCTGGTCGCCGGCATCCTGCTCGGCGCAACACAGATTGTCGGCTTGTTCGGCGCATCCGGCGCATCGATCGGCACCGTCGAGGCCAGCGAGCAGGAGGAGCTGCCGCATGGCTGAGGTGTTCTCCAATCTTCATCACTCAAGAATCCATCGCGCGCTGTCACGTCCGAGTCTCTTGCTCGGCGCCGACCGCGAACTGGTGCTGATGACTGGGCTTGCCGCCGTCATTCTGATTTTCGTCGTGCTGACCTGGTTCTCGGTCTTGCTGGGACTCCTCGTGTGGAGCGGCATCGTCGGCATCTTACGCATGATGGCGAAGGCCGACCCGATGATGCGGCACGTCTATCTGCGGCACATCCGCTACCAGCCGCAGTATCGGCCGACGTCAACGCCCTGGCGCAAGTATTGAGGTCGGCGATGGTGGCGTTGCGCGACTTTCGACATACCGGCCCGTCCTTCGCGGACCTGCTGCCATATGCCGGCTTGGTCGCGCCAGGTGTCGTCCTGCTCAAGGACGGCTCGCTGATGGCGGGCTGGTACTTCGCGGGACCTGACAGCGAAAGCTCGACCGATGTGGAGCGCAACGAGGTCTCGCGGCTGATCAACGCGGTGCTCGCGCGTCTCGGCTCGGGATGGATGATTCAGGTCGAAGCCGTGCGCGTGCCGGCGCAGGCCTATCCCGCGCGCGAGGATTGCCACTTTCCCGATCCGGTGACGCGGGCGATCGACAATGAGCGCCGCCGGCGCTTCGAAGCCAACGCCGGGCACTTCGAGAGCGAGCATGCGCTGATCCTGACCTATCGGCCGTCCGAACGGCGCAAGTCGGGCTTGTCGCGCTATGTCTATTCCGATGACGAAAGCCGCTCGACGTCCTTCGCCGATAAGACGCTCGAGACCTTCCTGACGTCGATCCGCGAGGTCGAGCAGTATCTCGGCAACGTGCTGTCGATCCGGCGCATGCAGACGCAGGAGGTCGAGGACGAGGGCAGCGTGCGCCGCGCGCGCTATGACGAGCTGTTTCAGTTTGTGCGCTTCTGCATTACCGGCGAGAACCATCCGATCCGGCTTCCCGAGATTCCGATGTATCTCGATTTCGTGGTGACTGCCGAATTCCACCACGGCCTGTCGCCGATGGTCGACGATCGCTATCTCGCCGTCATCGGCATCGATGGGTTTCCGGCGGAGAGCTGGCCGGGCATCCTCAACGCGCTCGACCTCATGCCGCTGACCTACCGCTGGTCGAGCCGCTTCATGTTTCTGGACGATCAGGAGGCACGCACGCGGCTCGAGCGCACGCGCAAGAAGTGGCAGCAAAAGGTGCGGCCATTCTTCGATCAGCTCTTTCAGACGCAAAGCCGCTCGATCGATCAGGACGCCGTCTTGATGGTCGCTGAAACCGAGGACGCGATCGGCCAGGCATCGTCCGGCCTTGTGGCTTATGGATATTACACGCCGGTCGTCGTCATCTTCGACAGCGAGGCGCGGCGCCTGCGCGAGAAGGCCGAGGCGGTGCGACGCCTCATCCAGGCGGAGGGCTTCGGCGCGCGCATCGAGACCTTGAACGCGACGGAAGCCTTCCTCGGCTCGCTGCCGGGCAATTGGTACGCCAACATCCGCGAGCCGCTGATCAGCACGCGCAACCTCGCGGACTTGATCCCGCTCAACGCGGTCTGGTCCGGCAGCCCAACCGCGCCCTGTCCGTTCTATCCGCCGGCCGCGCCGCCGCTGATGCAGGTGGCCAGCGGCTCGACCCCTTTCCGGCTGAACCTCCATGTCGACGATGTCGGGCATACGTTGGTGTTCGGTCCGACGGGGTCGGGAAAATCGACGCTTCTCGCCCTGATCGCCGCGCAGTTTCGGCGCTATGCCGGCGCGCAGCTCTTCTGTTTCGACAAGGGGCGGTCGATGTTTCCGCTGACCGCGGCGGCCGGCGGCGATCACTACGACGTCGGGGCAGGGGAGGGCCTGTCGTTCTGCCCGCTCGCCGAGCTCGAGGACGATACCGATCGCGCCTGGGCGGCAGAGTGGATCGAGACCTTAGTGGCGTTGCAGGGCGTCAAGGTGACGCCGGATCATCGCAACGCCATCGCACGGCAGGTCGCGTTGATGGCGAATGCGCGGGGACGCTCGCTGTCGGACTTCGTGTCCGGCGTCCAGCTTCGTGAGATCAAGGACGCGCTGCACTCCTACACGGTCGACGGACCGATGGGCCATCTGCTCGATGCCGAGCTGGACGGCCTGTTGATGTCCGAGTTTCAGACCTTCGAGATCGAGCAGCTCATGAATATGGGCGAACGTAATCTCGTGCCGGTTCTGCTCTATCTCTTCCGCCGAATCGAGAAGCGCCTCTCCGGCGCGCCGAGCCTCATCATTCTTGATGAGGCCTGGCTGATGCTCGGCCATCCGACCTTTCGCGACAAGATTCGTGAGTGGCTCAAGGTGCTGCGCAAAGCCAATTGCGCCGTCGTGCTGGCGACGCAGTCCATTTCAGACGCGGAGCGCTCGGGCATCATCGACGTGCTCAAGGAATCCTGCCCGACCAAGATCTGCCTGCCGAACGGCGCCGCGCGCGAGACCGGCACGCGCGAATTCTACGAGCGCATCGGCTTCAACGAACGCCAGATCGAGATCGTCGCAACCGCGATCCCGAAGCGGGAATACTACGTCGTCTCGCCGGTCGGCCGCCGTCTGTTCGACATGGCGCTGGGCCCAACGACGCTCGCCTTTGTCGGCGCGACCGGAAAGGACGATCTCGCAAAAATCATCGAACTTCGTCAGGCGGACGGGCCCGACTGGCCCGTGCGCTGGTTGCAAGCAAGGGGAGTGGCTGATGCCGACACATTATTATCAGCGTAACCCCGCCATCATCGCGGTCTTGTCCTGCGTCATCGCGGCGACGCCCGCTGCAGCCGGTGGCGGCGGCGCGATCGGAGGCGGCGCAACCGAATGGACGCAGCTCCTCAACAATTCGGAGTTGATCGCGGTGGTCGGCAAATCGACCGAGCAGATCAACAACCAGATCACGCAGATCACGCAGCTTGCCCAGCAGATTCAGAACCAGCTCAAGATCTATGAGAACATGCTGCAGAACACCGCGCAGCTTCCGCAGCAGATCTGGGGGCAGGTCGAAAGAGACCTGAACCAGTTGCGCAACATCGTCGGCCAGGGGCAGGGCATCGCGTTCTCGATGGGCAATGCCGATGACGTCCTGAAACAGCGATTCAAGAGCTACGCCGACTTCAAGACCAACTTGCCGACCGGCTCGACCTTCTCGTCGACGTGGCAGAACTGGTCGACAACGAACCGCGACACGATCGGCTCGAGTTTGAAGGCGGCCGGGCTGACCTCGGATCAGTTCACCTCGGAAGAAACGACGATGAGCCAGCTTCGCGGCCTGTCGCAAAGCGCCGATGGTCAGATGAAGGCGCTGCAGGTGGGGCATCAGATCGCCGCGCAACAAGTGGCGCAGATGCAGAAGCTGCGCGGCTTGTTCTCGCAACAGGTGACGATGATGGGGACCTGGTTTCAATCGCAGCAGGCGAAGGATGATCTCGCGCAGGCGCGGCGCGATCAGTTCTTCACCTCCACGTCGCCGTCGACATCGGGCGGCCAGACGATGGAGCCGCGCTGGTGAGACCGCTCTACGTCGTCCTCATTATTGCAATCGTTGTCCTTGCGGGCGGAGGCGCCTGGTTTGGTCTCGCCCCGTCGCAGGGCAAAAAGCCGTCCGGGTTCTTCGAGACCAAACCGGAATACGACACGACCGGCGGGCAGCAGATGCGTCCGCGTTGGAAAGAGTAGGGCGCGATCATGCCGGGAGCGAGCCGCCTATTTGCGATGATCGGCATGCTGCTTCTGCTCGCGTCGCCGGCGCTGGCGCAGGATGGCAGCCTGTTGACCAATCTCGAGAACGAGGTGGTCACGGCCGCGCGCGGCTGGGAGACGACGATCCTGCAGGCGGCGCGCTCGTTGTTCTGGATTCTTGCCGGCATCGAGATCGGCATCGCGGCTGTCTGGCTCGCCCTGCAGGCGGCCTCGCTCGATAGCTGGTTCAGCGAGCTCGTGCGTCGAATCCTTTTCATCGGCCTGTTTGCGTTCATTCTCGAACGCGGCCCGGCCTTCGCGAAGGCTGTGGTCGACAGTCTCTTCCAGATCGGCGCCGGCGGCGGTGGAGCATCCCCTGCGAATGTGTTCAACGCCGGCTTGAAAGTCGCCTCCGCGCTCTCATCGAAGGCTCAATTCGGACTGTTCCAGGACAATGCGCTGGCGATCGCCGCGGTCTTCGCGATGATCGTCGTTGTCGTCGCCTTTGCGCTGGTCGCGGCGATCTTCGTGGCGGTGATGGTGGAGATGTATGTCGGCCTGCTTGCCGGCATGATCATGCTCGGACTTGGCGGATCGTCGTTCACCAAGGATTTTGCGGTCCGCTATCTCATCTATGCCTTCTCGGTCGGCATGAAGCTGATGGCGCTGGTGATGATCGCACGCATCGGCTCAGAGGTTCTGGTCAACCTCGCGAATTCGCCGTCGACCGGCGATCAGTTCCTGTCGACGCTCGCGATCGCCGGCATCTCCGTCGTGGTGTTCATGATCGCGATGTACGTGCCGAACATCATTCAAGGCGTGGTGCAGGGCGCGTCGGTTTCGAGTGGCATGGAGGCGATACGAGCTGGCAGCCAGGCGGCCGCATTCGCCGCAGGCGCGGGCTCGATGGCGGCCGGCGCCGCATCGCTTGGCGCAGGCGCGGCCCGGATGGGAGCGGCGAGCTATTCCGACGCGCGTACGGGTGGCGCCTCGTTCGGGGCGGCCGCGCTCAGGGGCATGAGCGACGCGATCGGCGCAGCCGGCGGCGCGCTGTCGTCCGCGGCGCGCGACAAAGCAATCGGCGTTCCGGGGACGTGGGGTGCGTCGACGCTGGGGCTTGCCAACGCAAAGCTCGATGAACGCAGAAACAGGTCGCAATCGGGGCAACGCAACAACAATGCCGATGAACGCCAATAGGGGCGGCGAGGGTGGGGGATGGCGAGGCAGACGACACCGGAGAATCCATATCTCGCGGCACGGCAGGAATGGAATGAGCGCTACGGCTCCTATGTGAAGGCCGCGGCCGCTTGGCGCATCGTCGGCATCACCGGGATGGCGTTGGCGGTGATCGCGACGTCTTACGCGCTCTATCAGAGCACGCAGGTCAAGCTCGTCCCGTACATCATAGAAGTGGACAAGCTCGGCAGCGCTGTCACCGCGGGCTTTCCGCAGCAGATCGAATATGCCGACGCGCGCGTCGTGCGGGCGACGCTGGCGGGCTTCGTCAGCAATTTCAGGTCGGTCTCACCCGACACCGCGGTCCAGAAGCAATATATCGACCGGACTTATGCGCTGCTGCGCACCGCAGATCCTGCGACCGAGAAGGTCAACGCCTGGTTTCGTGCGAACTCGCCCTTCAACAAGGCGCGGACGGCGACCGTCTCCATCGAGGTCAGCAATGTCGTCGCGCTCTCGAACCAGAGCTACCAGATCGACTGGGCCGAGATCGAGCGCGATCGTCGCGGCAAGGAGCTCTCGACGCGCCGCTTTCGCGGTGTCGCGACCGTGGTGCTGACGCCGCCCCAGGACGAGCAGACCATCCGTCTCAATCCCATTGGTCTTTACCTGCGCGACTTCGACTGGACGGCGCAATTGTGAAAAGGCTGCGGAGTAAACAGTCATGACATCGAGCCGATCCGGACTCACGATCTTCACCATCGCCTTTGCGGCGGCACTTGCGACCGTCCTGGTCGATCATGCCGCCGCGCAGCGCCTGAACCGGAACGAAGCGAAAGGTACGCATCTGTCGGGACGTTGGCGCGCCGCACCGGGTCTGGTGACGCACGGGCCGGACGGCAAAGTCATCTTCCTTTATGGCGAGATCCAGCCATCGATCGTGTGCTCGCCCTTGCAGGTCTGCGATATCGAGCTTCAGCCGGGCGAAGTCGTGCGCGACGTCCTCGTCGGCGACACGGTGCGCTGGAAGGTCGAGCCGGCGACGTCGGGCGCGCCGGGTGGGCAGGCGATTCATCTGATCGTCAAGCCGTCAGAACCCGGCCTCGTGACCTCGATGGTCGTCACCACGTCGCGGCGCACCTATCACCTCCAGCTCAAATCGCACGCGACGCAATATATGGCGCGTGTCGCTTTCGAATATCCTGAGGGGGTTAGTGCACGGATGGCGGACATCAATGCGCGCCTCGAGGCGAGCACCATCCCCGGCGCCGAGGTCCCGGCCGAGCAACTCAACTTCGCCTACTACGTCAGCGGCAATGCGAGTTGGCGGCCGACGCGTGTCTATTCGGACGGGCAGAAGACCTACATCCAGTTTCCGTCATCGCTTGCCGGCGCGGACGCGCCCGTGCTCTTCGCGATCTCGGGCGGCGAGAACCGCATCGTCAACTATCGCATGAAAGGCTCGATGATGATCGTCGACTTTCATATCGACGAAGCGGTGCTCGTCTCCGGCGTCGGTTGGTGGACGCAAGAAAAGATCACGATCCGGCGGGGAGGATGAGCAATGATGACACGCCGCATCGTCCCCATCGGTCTGCTTGCGTTGCTGCTCGGAGGGTGCAGCACGATCGGCAGGCCAGGGCTTGTTGCGAGTTCGTCGCGCGTCGAGCTGTCGCCTGCGGCGGCGAGTGCGATCGCCGGCGATATGGTCAGCCGCCTCGCCGAGCATGTTGGCCCGGCGAGCGGCACGATCGTCCTAAAATCCGATGGCTCGCCCTTCGGCCAGGCGCTCGAGGCGGCGTTGCGTGGCTGGGGTTATGCGGTCGCAACCGACCAGCGAACCGACCAGAAGGCGATCGCGCTCGCCTATGTGGTCGACAATCTCGACGGCACGATCCTCGCGCGATTGTCGACGCAGCAACTCGATCTCGGCCGCGCCTATACGGTGACAGCCTCCGGCGCGAAGCCGACGAGTCCTGTCTCGGTGATGCAACGCGGATAGGGGAGGGCGGTGATGGCGCAGTCGCTTGATTTGAATGCCGGCGGACCCGCGCCGAAGATCCGTCGTCTTAACCGCCTGCCGGTCATCGCTGCGATCGTGTTTGTCGTGTTGTTCTTTGGCGTGATCCTCTATGGGCTCACGACGCGCGGATTGTATTTCCGCGGTGATCGCGGCCCCGATGGCCCGGCATCGAGTCCCGCCTCGACCTACGCCGATGCGATGAAGCGCAACGTGCCCGACGGCATCATCGAGGATCCGACGCCGGCGCAGGTGTTTCAACCCGCGCCTCCGCCGGAGCCCGAGCGACCCGCGGCCAATCCCTTCACCCCCGCACCGCAGCCGGTGCGCGAAGGGCCGGCGGTCGAATCCGAGGAAGTCTGGCGCGCCCGCATCGAGCGCGAGCAGCGCGAGCAGTATCTGCGCGAGCAGCATCGCCAGCGCATGGCGCGCATCCAGGCGAACAATACCGCCTACGATTCACCGCTGGGCGTGAACCTCGCCAAGCTGCAGACCGCAGCGCCCGTCGGGGCACAACAACCGCAACGGCCCGCCGCGGCTGCGCCTCCTGGGGCAGGAGGCGCCGCCGATCTCTACGCGGCCGCGCTCCGCGCCGGATTAACCGGCCAGCAGATTGACCCGAACGGGCAGACGTCGAAAGAGAACTTCTTCAACAGCGACCTCACCAAGCTCGGCTATCTGCCCAACTCTGTGGTGCCGCAACGATCGCCATTCGAACTCAAGCGCGGCTCGGTCATTCCGGCAACCCTCATCACTGGCATTAACTCCGACCTTCCCGGACGCATCACGGCCCAAGTATCTCAGAATGTGTATGATAGCGCGACCGGCCATCAACTGCTCATCCCACAGGGCACGCGACTGCTCGGGCGTTACGACAGCAAGGTCTCCTTCGGCCAGTCGCGCGTGCTCGTCGTGTGGACCGACATCATCCTGCCGAACGGCTCGACTTTGCAGATTGGCGGCATGGCCGGCACAGATGCGCAGGGCTATGGCGGCTTCAGCGACAAGGTCGACCGAAAATTGCTCCAGACCTTTGGCTCGGCGATCCTGATCGCCTTGATCGGCGCCGGCACGGAGATGGCGATCCCGCGCGATCGCAATTCCTTCGGGATGGAAAACAGTGCGGAATATGCAGCCCGCCGTTCGTTTGCCGAGACCTTCGGGCGCATGGCCGAGCGTACGATCTCTCGCAACATGGACGTTCAGCCGACCTTGGAGATTAGGCCTGGCTACAAGTTCAACGTGCTCGTCGACCAGGACATGGTGTTTCCGGGAGAGTATCGCGGATAGGTAGTTGCAGAGATATTGTTACTTAGGCTGGTTTGCGTTTGGCCCATTGTCGGACGCACCGGGCGCGCGACTCCTTGCTGCGGCAAACTCCCCCTTTCAGAGTCCTTGGTTTGACGCAATAAAGAAGCAAGCAGGAGCGCCGACGCGCTTCCTGCGTGAAAGCATATTCTTACGCGAACATGCAACGCGTATCGACTAGTCGCAGTGTCTGGAGCCGCTCCGGCCGGTCGCGTGAGCGACACCAATCTGGTACTTCGCGGCAGCAAGGGGAGACGTTGCGTGGCTTACTAAAGATCAGCGAAAAGAGATTCGTCGTCGTGATGAAATGATTCGGCCTCTTTTTTCGAAGCTGTTATTGAACTTCGAATACCTCCAGGCTTAGATTGGGCCTCTTGTCTAACAACAGTTGATGATGACTCCGACCGAGATGTTGCGATGGATCGCGCTACAAAGTGTGATGGTCTAGCTCAATCGCGAGCACTAGCGACGGCAGCGAGCCATTGATCGTGATGTTCATCATGGCGGACGATTACCTCACGTATGAACGCGCGTGCCGTGCTTTGACACCAAGCGCGGACTTCCGTCTGCACCGGGCCAAGGCGGGAAATCCGATCAAGTTCTGCGCGTGCGATTGTACGGGCAAAATCCGCGGCCCGGCGGAGAACAATGCGGGCTTCGGTGTCCGGCAAGCCTTCGATGACCTCATCTTTCACATGGGCGGCGTAGTGAACAGCCGTTCCACGTGGCCCAGCGGTGTCTGACAGAAATGCGGCGTCTTCTTGAGCACAGAGAACGGCAACATTCATTGCGGTATAGGCAGGTGCGACGAAGTCTGCGAGAGCTACAAAGTCACGAGGAACCGCCTGTACTGGATGCAAGAGTACGGCAAGGATGGTCACGAACAAACTCGCCTTTGCGATCCTATTCATGCCCGCAACCTTTCCTGGCACCCGAACTTCGACTGAGCAATGACGGTTTCGTACCACAAATCACTTCTGGCTGACATCTTCAAGCATGGTCACACAGACAATTTAGCGGCCAATCACGTCTTGCAGAAATAATATGAAGGCGATCATTGGCGATCATTAGAGGCTAGCTGGTAGCGCTCTCCAATCGTCGTCGGGTAGTTAGTCGTCGGTAGTTGAAGTCAAAGAGGTAAGAGATGAGCGAGAAGCTACGTCTGGACATTCCGATCCTACTGCCTGATGTGCCAGACGCCGACGATGCCTGTATCGCGCGACTCCGATCGGAGATCGCCGGGCGCGAGGGCGTCGAGGACGTGCATGTGCGCGCCATCGGTCCCAACAAGCCCGCTCAGCTCTGCATCCATTACGACCCGGAGATGATGCCGTTGGCGCGTATCCGCGAGCTAGCGGCAAGCGCCGGCGCGCGGATCAGCGAACAGTTTGGCCATGTCCTGTGGCAAGTCGACGGGATCGCCCACCAGCGTCGGGCGCGCACAATCGCCAATCGCCTACGTGCTTTGCCGGGCGTCCTGGAAGCGCAAGTCAGCGCTACCGGGATGGTGCGCGTCGAGTTCGAACGAACCCGGCACGGTTCCGAGCAGGCGATCCGCGACGCGCTCGCCGGGATGGGTGTCACTGTGAGCGGCACTATCGCCGCCCGCGGACCGGCTGCTGAGCCGGCGCGCGCTGGGAAGGACCGGCGCGCCGACGCGCATGCCGGCCATGATCACGGCGGAGACAAGGGCGAAAGCGGCGAGAAGGAGCACGATCACGCACATGGCGGCCGTCTTAGAACGAACACGGAGCTGATTTTCTCTATCGCCTGCGGCGCCCTTCTTGCGATCGGCATCGCGATCGAGAAACTCCTCCCGGCAGCCCCAGCTTGGCTGCCGACCGCTTGTTACGTCTCCGCCTATTTTTTTGGCGGATTCTACACATTGCGCGAAGCGATCGACAATCTGCGCCTCGGGAAGTTCGAGATCGATACTCTAATGTTGGTCGCCGCGGCGGGCGCCGCGGCGCTCGGAGCCTTCGCCGAAGGCGCGCTGTTGCTCTTCCTGTTCAGCCTCGGCCACGCGCTCGAACATTACGCCATGGGACGCGCTCGGCAGGCGATCGAGGCCTTGGGCGATCTCGCCCCAAGAACAGCCAGCGTACGCCGCGGCGGCGAGACTCGGGAGGTGCCGGTCGAGGAGCTCGCGGTCGGCGACGTAGTCGTGGTGCGTCCAAATGAGCGGCTTCCAGCCGACGGCTTTCTGGTCAAAGGCGAGTCTAGCATCAATCAGGCGCCGGTCACCGGCGAGAGCATCCCGGTCGACAAGCGTCCGGTAGACGATACCGCTACTGCGCGGACTAGGCCCAACGCCGTGGATTCGTCTTCGCGAGTCTTCGCCGGGACGATCAACGGTTCCGGCGCCATCGAGGTGGAGGTGACGCGTCTCTCGACCGAGACGGCGCTGGCAAAGGTTGTCCAGATGGTCAGTGAGGCCGAGACGCAGAAATCACCGACACAACGTTTTACGGATAAGTTTGAACGATTATTCGTGCCCGCCGTGCTGGTGCTCGCTTTCGCCTTGCTTTTCGCCTGGGCGGTGATCGACGAGCCGTTCAGCGCCAGCTTTTATCGCGCGATGGCGGTGCTGGTAGCGGCGAGCCCCTGCGCACTTGCAATCGCCACACCGAGCGCGGTCTTGTCAGGAGTGGCACGAGCGGCGCGCGGCGGCGTCCTGGTGAAGGGTGGGGGACCGTTGGAGAATCTCGGTTCGCTAAGCGCGATCGCCTTCGACAAGACCGGCACGCTGACGGAGGGCCGTCCCCGCATCACCGATGTCGTGCCAGCAGAAGGCGTTTCGGAGGAAGAGCTGTTGAAGGTCGCGGTGGCGGTGGAGCAGCTCAGCGATCACCCGCTCGCCGCCGCTATCGCGCGGGACGGCCGCGAGCGGCTCGGGGGCCGTCACATACCAGAAGCTCAAGATCTCAAGAGTCTCACCGGACGCGGCGTGGCCGCGACGCTCGACGGCAGACCTGTCTGGATTGGAAAAGCCGAGATGTTCGGCCGCGACGGCATCGCTCCCCTGAGTGAGGCTTCTGCGGCCGCAATCGCAGAGTTACGCGAAGGCGGCCGCACCACGATGGTTATCCGCTACGACGGCAGGGAGCTCGGCGCAATCGGGCTGATGGACACTCCGCGCGCTGCCGCGCGGATTGCGCTCGCCGAGCTCCACGCGCTCGGCATCAAGCGGATGATCATGATCTCCGGAGATCACCAGAAGGTCGCCGACGCGATCGCCAAGGATGTAGGACTTGACGAGGCTTGGGGTGATCTGATGCCGGAAGACAAGGTCGACGCGATCAAGAAGCTGCGCGCCGAGCAGAAGGTCGCCATGGTGGGGGATGGTGTGAACGATGCACCGGCGATGGCGAGTGCAACTGTCGGCATTGCGATGGGCGCGGCCGGATCTGATGTCGCGCTGGAGACCGCGGATGTCGCGCTGATGGCTGACGATCTAAGTCATCTGCCGTTCGCGGTGGGCCTCAGCCGCCACACCCGCGGGATCATTCTACAGAACGTATTCATCAGCCTCGGCGTGGTCGCAATGCTCGTGCCGGCGACGATCCTTGGACTCGGTATCGGCGCTGCGGTGGCGGTCCACGAGGGCTCGACTCTGCTGGTCGTCGTCAACGCGCTGCGGCTGCTCGCTTATCGCGACAAAAGGAAGGGAACCTCCGATATGGATGTCCGCGTGGGCCACACCATCGGTTAGTTGTGGGGAGGATCGAACGTGAGAGGGGGTATTGCGTTTGGCAAGAAAGCTCGGTCGATCAACCTGGACACCTGCTAGCTCGGCTGTCATTCCATTGAACCCACCACAATAGTGCAGCCAGACGATGGCGCCGGCGCATCGGGATCGAAAAGGCAAAACGATTGCTCCTGCAACTTCAGACTTCCAAGCCAGAATTCAAGGACCCACTCGCCGAAGGCAACCTCCCAGCTTTCGTCAAGATAGTATTCACGGTAGCCACTAATACCGATCCTCACTGGTAACCTGTACTCGTGTTCAAAATGCCGACGATCGCCCGGCGGCTCGACGACGCCGTCGCGTGGAAACCGAGTGACCATCCGAAGTTCAACCAAGGTCCCATGCGGGGCCCCCTTTACAAGATAGCGCAGCCCAAACCGCGTGAAGCGACGGGCCGGAATGGACGTTGTGTCCGCCAGCAGCTTGATGCGCTGAACCGTATGAAGCCGCCCGGCTGTCCCGTGGTGCTGCGACGGTCCCGCCGTCTCTGCGCGGTATACGCCGCGTTCGAGGACGACCACCTCATCTATGCGAGCGGACTGACCAGCAGCATGGGATGGCACGAGCGCAACCAGTAGGAACCAGATCCACCGCATCACCCCACTCTCCGCCCGTCGGTCCCGGCTCTTCACCACAAAAATGATCGACCCCTGTTGTATTTGCTTTGCGCTACTGGCGATTCCGTCTCCCGGAATAATATACGGGAAATGCGTGGCGGCGCCGGGAGCGCCGCACCAAGCAGACCATCAACGCGCGGCCGTTGGCAACAACAAAAAAAGCACCGAGGCGTGCAACGTTTCTGGATCGAGATCCGACCTACCTGGGTAGGTGCTCGTCCGCGAATTCGTCGGACGGCGGAAGTGGACGGCATGAATTCGCGACGAGACGCCACCGAGAACGACCTTCGATCTCTGCTTCTGCAAGGGCTCAATGGAAGCTCGCCAGCGTATCGCGAATTTCTGCTGAAACTTAGCCAGCTATTGCGCGCATATGTCAGGAGACAGTTCGATCGGCTCCAAAAATCAGCAAATGACGCCGAAGACGTGGTTCAGGAGGCTTTGCTGGCGATACATAATCGCAGGCATACTTATGAGCCGGACTTGCCGGTCACCGCGTGGGCTTACGCGATCACGCGCTACAAACTGATCGATCACTTGCGGGCCAACAATCACGAGTTACAAGCGATACCTCTTGAGGAGGTGGACAGCGTTATTGACACCAGAGATCAGGTCGAGGCGAAGATTGCCGTTCAAAGCGTCATGGCAGAGCTGCCCGACACTCTACGTCTGCCAATTAAGCTAGTGAAGCTCGAGGGGTATAGCGCAAAAGAGGCCGCACGTCGTACCGGAACGTCTGAGGCAACCGTTAGGGTTAATGTCCACAGAGGACTTAAGGCGCTCGCACGTCTATGCGGAGTTAAGCAAGGATCGCCAGATGAAAACTGATGAACTGATCGACACGCTCAGTGCAGATCCACAACGTCGGCATATGATCCGGCCGTTGGCAACGATAGCTTTGGCAGTCTTCCTCTCATGTCTCGGTGCATTCATAGTCTCGCTCGTTTGGTTGGGTCTTCCGACAGACCTCGCCCATGTCGCGACCACCTGGGATCACGGCTTCTTCGTCAGAATTGCCTTCGCGGTGAGTGTCACGTGCTGCGCCTTTCTTTTCGTACATGACTTATCTATCCCAGGTCGCCGTCAAAGAATGCCTTCGCTTGTCGCGATGGTGCCGTTTGTGCTCCTGCCGATATTGGCGCTCCATGAGTTGAGCAGCATGTCCTGGGAGGAGTGGCCGACCCACACGGGGCACGCGTCTTGGCTGACCTGTCTATGGCAGATTACGGTGCTTGCCATTCCGGCATTTGCAATTCTTGTAATAGCGGTGCGGCGCCTGGCACCGACGGACCTGCGCCGTTCGGGGTTTTATGTGGGTTTGCTTTCGGGCAGCATCGGGGCAATGGGTTATATTCTGCATACTAGAGACGAAAGCATTGCGTTCGGCGCGATCGCCTACCCCGTTGCAATTTTTACCATTGCGATAATTGGCGCTCTTGTTGGACCAAGAGTGCTGCGCTGGTCATAACTAGCTCGCTCGCGAACGATTAAGTTTCGTGCTTGTGCAACGATCGGTCTTCCTCGTCCGAACTACTTCATGAGGCTAAGAAGCCGCCCATTCGGACAAAGGAGAACTCCACGATCATGAAGCGCTTTCTTACAGCAATAGCAATGGCGACGCTCATCGGATCAAGCAGCGCATCGGCAACGTATTTACTGAGCCCATACGCTACTCCAGAGGAACGTGAGCAGTACGATCGCCACCACACGGCAATCAACGAGTTCCACACCGGCCAGTCTGCAAAGCAGACTTCCGAGCGCAATCAGAGTCGTCGGCAAAATAGAGTGTCAGGCGCCCTACACGTTCACTCGACGAACCCTGAGCATGACGTCCACGTAAATGGTCGATACGTGGGCTCTGATCCCGATCCGCGAGTGCGGGAGTCGCTACGACGCGAAGCCGGTTGGCCGAGCTGGTAATCCGCCAACATTTCTAGTGTGCCCAGACCTTCCTCCACGGCGCATCCTTGGTCTAATTGCCCGGTCGACGTAGCGCTCAACCAAAAGATCGCATCCGTCGGCCGGGCGGACCCCAAAGTCGGAGTGCATGATCGCGCAATTCCGATGTGTAACATTGTTGCATGTCGCTGGCGGTCTTGACGCTGACACACGCAACGCCTACGACATGGTTGCGGGAGTACATAGTGAGTTCCGCGCGCGCTGTGACTTTTAGGTTTGAGATATGACGGGCCGCTCCCTTCCGGAGCCATCTGCAGTGTTTGCACGGCATTCGGTGTGGAACCGGATGATAGCGGTCGTTTGCGCGCTTTCGTTTCTATTTGTAAGCTTCACTCACATCTTACAGCACTATCAAACTACGCCATCGGCCCCTTCGTATGAGCTCAGCATTTCTGCGGATGACGGCTCATCCATACCGGCGGAGCAATCTACGTTGTCAGTCGAGCATTGCCACGGCTGTTCAATGGTAGCTTCGATCTTCGAAGTGGTAGGCGCAAGCATCGCTGAGGCTGGTTCCGAGCGACTAGCTTCGGTCGTTGATCGTCTTCGATCTTATGCGTTCATAGCCGAGACTCCCCCTCCCATCGCTCTGACCTGAGTACGACTCGCCGCGCTCCATTGCGTGAGTGCGCCCGTTCGCTCTATTTCAGGTCTCTGTATGTTCGCTCGGCACGCAATTGCATGCGGGTTGGTCGCCCAACTCATCTTCTTCCCATCTATGGTCGTAGCGCAATCCGCACCAGCATCGGAACGATCTGGCGCATTGACACTCATACGTGCGTTGCAACGCGCTGCGGCGAGCAATCCCCGACTAAGTGCGGCCAATCGCGATATTGGGATCGCTGCAGGTCGTCGCTTACAATCCGGCGCAATCCCAAATCCCGAGGTCAGCTTTGAACTCGATAACGCTGTTGGAAGCGGCTCGTATCGGGGTCTTCGATCGGCTGAGACTACGCTGCAGCTAAGTCAGTTAATTGAATTGGGCGGCAAACGAGACGCTCGCGTCGCGGCCGGATCGGCGGAGGTTGACGCAGCGTATTGGCAGGCTGCGGCCGCGCGTCTGGAAGTCTTGTCTGATACCGCGGTGGCCTTTTACAGTGTTCTTGCCGCCCAGCGACGAATCTCGATCTTTGACACTCAGATTGCAGCGCTCCAGCGCTTCACACCGTTGCTGCAGCGTCGCGTCGAAGCAGGTGCATCCTCTCCTGCCGAAGTCGCGCGTGCGCAGGTTGCGGTCGATCTGGTCCGTGCCGATCGTGAGAAAGCGCGGACAGCGCTTGCTATTGCGAGGCTTGAGCTTGCGACACTTATGGGACGCAGTACGCCGGACTTCACCCAAGTAGTCGGAGCACTCGCGCCTCGAGGTCGGCCTCCATCGTTCCAGACGGTCCAGCGCTCCATAGACGGTAATCCTCAACTTGTCAGATTTACCGCGCTTCGCGCGCAACGAGATGCGGAATTGCTTTTGGCCAGGCTGAAGCCGGTGCCCGACTTAAGGGCGGGCGTCGCATGGCGGCACTATCGCGACACAAACGACAACGCGGTCCGCTTCGGTGTTTCGATTCCACTCCCGGTTTGGGACCAGAATCTTGGTGGCATCGCCGAAGCTAGAGAGACGCGCGCAAAGGTCGATGCGGAACAGGCAGTGGCACGAGCCACACTGCTTTTGACGCTGGGTCGTGCGTACGAGACGCTGAGCGGCGCCTCCCGTGAGATGGATCTTCTGCGTACCTCTGCCTTGCCCAACATTCGGACCGCAGTAGAGGGCATGGAAAGCGGATACGCCCAAGGCCGCTACACTCTTCTGGAACTGCTCGACGTCCAGAACAGTGCGACCGAGACCGCGGTTCGCGAACTCGAAGCGCTGCTCAACTTCTACACATCACTGGCAACGATCGAAGGGCTGACCGGCGCACCTCTTCGCTTGGTTGGCGAGAGGTCAAGATGATTCGTGTCATCAGGAACGTAGTGCTTTTTCTCGTTGCAGCGGCTGTCTTGGCCGTATTTGCGTTGAAGCTTCAAAGTTCGTCAGGAGTGACACCACGCGATCCACACGGCGAACAGCAACATGAGCATGCCGGAGAGGGTGTCGAACTCAATGACGACAAGATTGCCGCCGCCGGCATCGAGATTCTCACGGCGGGTCCAAGCACGCTTCGGGACACCCTAATTCTCAACGGCATTCTTCAGCCAAATCAAGAAGCTGTTGTTCAAGTTACGCCCCGCTTTCCTGGCATCGTAAAGGAGATAAGAAAGCGCATCGGAGACCAAGTGAAGGAAGGTGAAGTGTTAGCCAGAGTGGAAAGCAATCAAAGTCTAACGGTTTACGAACTGCGCGCTCCAATTGCGGGAACAATTATTGATCGTCAAATTGCTCTTGGCGAGTACGCTTCCGAGCAGAAGCCGGCCTTCACGGTCGCTGATCTCTCCACCGTTTGGGTGGATCTGTCCGTGTATCGCCGTGACTTGAAGCGCGTCAACGTCGGTGACGTCGTTTTGGTTGACGCAGAGGATGGCGGCTCGCCAATCGAGGCCAAGATTTCATACGTGTCGCCTGTCGGCAGTAGCGATACTCAGAGCGCGCTTGCGCGTGCGGTCGTCGCCAACAAAGACATGCGACTACGGCCCGGACTGTTTGTCACAGCCCGTCTTATCCTGGTGGCAAAGCCCGTCCCCATCGCAGTTAAGAGTTCAGCCTTACAAACAGTCGAGAACCGCACAGTCGTTTTCGTCCGAAACGGACAAAAATTTGAACCCCGCGATGTCGAATTGGGCGATCGCGACCCAGACAATGTAGAGGTCCTGTTCGGATTGGTTGAGGGGGACCGGTATGCAGCAAGAAATAGCTTCGTCATTAAGGCGGAGTTAGCCAAGGGATCTGTCGCCCATGAGCACTGAATCCGAAATGACCGTGATCACAGCGGTGATCCGGCCGCATATGGAAAGTCATGTCGTCCAAGCGTTGCACGATCTTCCCGAGTTTCCCGGGTTTTTCGTAGCAGACGTCCGTGGCCAAGGCCGGGGCCGTGGAGCGGGCGGATCCTATATCTCCGCTGAATCTGACCTGAGTTACCATCGTATGCTCAAGCTGCAGATCGTTTGCGAGACGCATAGTGTCGACGCGATCTGCACGTCTATCGCGCGTGCTGCGTGGACGGGGCGAAAGGGCGACGGTGTGCTCTTTACGACCCCTGCAACCTCATTCGTCCGTCTGCGGGAATTTGGCGAACCTGAAGCGAGGACGCAGGAATGATCGACGCAATTCTTGCATTTTCGATTCGACAACGTTGGCTCGTGATCCTCGCGGCCATTGGTATGGCCGCATTTGGCGCCTGGAATTTTACCCGACTGCCGATTGATGCGGTTCCAGACATTACAAACGTCCAGGTGCAGATCAACGCCACTGCCGCCGGCTACTCGCCTTTGGAGGTTGAGCAACGGATTACGTTCCCGATTGAAACCGCGATGGGAGGCCTTCCTAATCTCCAATACACAAGGTCGCTTTCGCGCTATGGCCTCAGCCAAGTAACTGTCGTTTTTAATGACGGTACCGACATCTACTTTGCCCGCCAACTGGTCAACGAACGAATTCAGCAGGTTAAAGATCAACTCCCAACCGGCATTGAAACCGCTATGGGGCCGATTTCCACGGGTCTCGGCGAGATTTTCATGTTCGCGGTCGAGGCGAGGCCCGGCGCCAAGAATCCCGATGGAACCGACGTCAGCCCGATTGACCTTAGAACGGTTCAGGACTGGATCATCAAGCCTCAACTACGAACAGTCCCTGGCGTGGTCGAGGTGAACACTATTGGTGGATTTGAAAAGCAATTTCACGTCCTTCCCAATCCCGCGCGCCTGATGGCGTACCGCCTGAGCTTCCGTGATGTCATGACGGCGTTGGCGGCCAATAACGCGAACATCGGTGCCGGGTATATTGAACGCAACGGCGAGCAATACCTCGTGCGCACGCCTGGCCAAGTCGCGAGCGTGGACGACATCAAGAACATCGTTATCGGTTCGCGTCACGGCGTTCCGGTTAGAGTCAGCGACGTCGCAGATGTTCAAGCAGGACGTGAACTCAGGACTGGAGCCGCCACATTGAACGGCGAAGAAACAGTTCTCGGTACCGCGATGCTTCTCATCGGAGAAAATAGCCGCACTGTTTCGCAAAAAGTCTCTGCAAAGCTCGACGAGATTTCGCGATCGTTGCCTGATGGCGTTGTTGCACGTACTCTTTATGATAGAACGAATCTGGTCGAAGCAACGATTGCAACGGTCGAAAAGAACCTTTTGGAAGGTGCAATCCTCGTCGTTGTCATTCTATTTCTTGTTCTAGGTAACATTCGAGCTGCAATCGTCACTGCCTGCGTGATTCCGCTGTCTATGCTATTCACGGTTACTGGCATGTTCGAGAATCGCGTTAGCGCGAATCTTATGAGCCTCGGCGCCATTGACTTCGGTATAATTATCGACGGTGCCGTCATCATTGTTGAAAATTGTCTACGCTTGCTTGCGCATGAACAGCAACGTCGCGGCCGTATTCTGACCCGCGCCGAGCGCTTTGAAACGATCCTTGCGGGATCCCGCGAAGTTATCGGGCCGAGCCTTTTTGGTACGCTCATCATTGCGGTCGTCTATCTTCCGGTCCTTACCTTGACGGGCGTTGAAGGCAAGATGTTCACGCCGATGGCGTTGACGGTTGTCATGGCTCTTACGGGCGCCGCAATTCTGTCCCTAACCTTTGTTCCCGCTGCAATCGCAATATTTGTGACAGGCCGCGTCACGGAGAAAGAAAACTTCTTCATGCGCGGCGCGAGGCGGGTCTACGTGCCTCTGCTTGCAGCCTCGATCCGCAATCGCGGTCTCGTCGCAAGCCTTGCTGCTTTGCTTGTAATTGCAACGGGTCTTGTAGCGACGAGAATGGGAGGAGAGTTTATCCCAAGCTTGGACGAGGGTGACATTGCAATCCAGGCGTTGCGCGTTCCTGGGACAAGCCTGACTCAATCCCTTGAGATGCAGTTTGCGCTCGAAAAGCGACTCCTGAAGATTCCGGAAGTTAAGGAGATTTTTGCAAGAGTGGGGACGGCAGAGGTCGCAACCGATCCGATGCCACCTTCGATCTCTGACGCTTATGTGATGCTCAAGCCACGCAATCAATGGCCGGATCCTAAGAAGACAAAGCGTGCGCTTGTCACAGAGATCGAGCAAGCCGCCGAAGAGCTTGCGGGAAGCAACTATGAGTTATCGCAACCTATCCAGCTTCGCTTCAATGAACTGATTTCTGGGGTGCGGAGCGATGTTGGCGTGAAGGTATTTGGTGATGATCTCGATACCCTGATTCAGGTCGCAAATCAGGTTCAGAGCGTCTTGCAGACGATACCGGGGGCGGCAGACGTCAAAACGGAGCAGGTCGCGGGGCTTCCTGTCTTGACCGTTAGGCTCAATCGGCCCGCACTAGCTCGACTCGGCCTGAGTGTTGCAGATGTGCAAAGCATCGTTGAGGTTGCCGTCGGTGGAAAGAGTGCAGGCTTAGTATTTGAGGGAGATCGGCGGTTCGAGCTCGTGGTTAGATTGCCCGAGCACCTTCGGTCGGACCTGGATGCGATCCGGAATCTTCCAATTCCGTTGCCTCCTGCGGAGGGCCAGGCGCAGGCCGTTCGGACGGTTTGGGGCAACGGTCCATTGGCCCAGATCCGATATGCGCCGTTGTCCTCTGTAGCTGAAATTGATGTTGCACCTGGACCGAATCAGATCAGCCGGGAAAACGGCAAGCGTCGAATTGTCGTCAGTGCGAATGTTCGTGGGCGGGATCTCGGATCCTTTGTCTCGGATGCCCGGCAACAGGTCGCTGAAAAGGTGAAGCTTCCGGCGGGGTACTGGATTGGCTGGGGCGGGCAATTCGAGCAACTTGTCTCGGCAACACAACGACTGACTATCGTTGTGCCGATTGCACTATTGCTGATATTTATTCTGCTCTTCATGAGTCTTGGCTCATTCGCGGATGCAGCTCTTGTCTTCAGCGGAGTGCCGCTTGCCCTCACCGGCGGAATTGCAGCGCTCTTGCTTCGGGGCATCCCGCTTTCAATCAGCGCAGGGATCGGATTTATCGCTCTGTCAGGCGTTGCCGTTCTCAACGGCCTCGTAATCATCGCCTTTATTCAGCGGTTGAGATCGGAAGGTCGTCGTCTGATCGAAGCCGTCGAAGAGGGCGCCCTAACCCGTCTACGCCCGGTGTTGATGACTGCGCTTGTAGCGTCGCTCGGCTTTGTTCCAATGGCCATCGCTACTGGCGCCGGCGCAGAGGTGCAAAGACCCCTAGCAACCGTCGTGATCGGAGGAATCATTTCTTCGACAATCCTCACTCTTCTCGTCCTTCCCGCGCTTTATGTCCTGTTCCGGCGTGAAGATTCCGACAGTCTTGCTTCTCAACCCCAAACTCAAGGAGAGAGTCAATGAGATTTGTTTTACTGATGGCGTTTGTCCTAGCTTGGGCTAGCCCCGCAGCCGCGCAGCATGCTCATGGCGCTAAGGGGCCTAATGGCGGTCAGATGGAAGATGTCGCTGGCGTGCATGTCGAGCTCCTGACTGCTGGCGGCACGATTACACTCAACGTCTTTGACGAAGGAAACAAACCTGTTTCGACAACTGGCTTTTCCGCATCCGCCCTCGTCACGGCCGGGTCCAATCGCGAAACTTTGACGCTGACGCCCGAAGGTCAGAATTCCCTACGTGGGGAGGCAAAGAAAGTTGCTCTGACGGGTGCAACGATAAGCATAACGCTGAAAGCAGCAACGGGAAAATCCGGCCAGGTTCGGTTCAAGCAATGAACCCCCTGATCGACTCGGGCGTAGGGTATGACCTCATCGATTTTACTCTACGCTCAACCTCATGCAGCCGTTTGCTCCAATGAGCTGCTTCTTGAATAGGACGATGGGCGACGACGACTTCGAGGTGCCACCACGATGTGTGTGGAGGTTCTGTACCAGCGCTGTGTTGTAGCTGCAGATGTGTACGGCAGTATTAGCGGCGCAGCAATATGCTCTGGGTCGCGTCCCGCGTCCATGCGATCGAAATCCCGGCCAAGTCGGGATTTCGGCGACGCCGACCGCCTAGTTTGCCATGCTGTTGCGAGCTTTGCGCCGCTGAACCGGCCACGCGCAGCCCCGAGCATTTTTTGGATATCGCCAGGACCGTTTGCTTGCGCCCTCATTTTAGGACGGTTGTTCGGATCGATTGGTACAAGTTGGAATTTCTCGGGCTACCTCTCCGAGGGTCATACTCAAATTCATCATGAGGCTTCGTTTCTTGCCGTTCAACGGGGCAACGATGCGCGACGTGCGAGCACGCATGCGGTGTGCAATTTGCCGGTCAAGTCTGCAGCCCAATCGCAACCTTTCTCGGCGTGCCGACGCAACAAAGCGAATCTCGCAGCAATATTCGAAGATAACGGGAGAACGGCAGGTAACAATCAATTGGCAAGCGTAGAGCCTTGCTGAAATTGCACGAATTTCACGCCAATTAAATCCTAGAAACGCGCATGAAGGCTCCGCGGACGCTCACAGCCCACGGCAGGAGATCGATGATCGAATAGAGGCGACCAACAACAACAAGATGGGAGATTGCGAGCAATGACACGCGTTCATTCTGTTGATGAGGCGTTCAACGACCTCATGGAAACGAGCGACCTTGCACAGGACGAGCGTGCCATCAAGCAGGCGCTTCGCAACTTCGCAGCCGCGGCGGGCTTCGAGCGATTCGCCTACCTCAATGTCCGCGCCGGCGATGTCCGCGCGCTTTCGAACTATCCTGCTGAATGGCAGGACATCTATCTCCACGGCAACTACGCGGCCATCGATCCTGTCGTGACCATCGCCAAGCGCGCCATGCACCCGTTCCCCTGGTCTCAGGACGAAAACTCCGGATCCTCGCCAGAAACGGTGCGCTTCTTCAATCAGGCAGCCGACTTCGGAATCCGCAGCGGCCTCTCGATCCCCGTGCGTGGTGGCTTCGGCCGGACGGCGTTACTGACGCTTTCGTCTGACAGGCCGAGTGCCGCCGCAGAGGTCCGCGATGCGGTTCATGCGATCACGGCAGTCGCGTTCGTGCATGTGCATCTCAATCGGCTCGTGCGCTCTCCACACAGCACGACAGTGGAACTCACACCACGACAGTCGCTTTGCCTCGCCTGGGCGTCGATGGGAAAGACAACGGACGAGATTGCCGACCTGCTGGGAATCTCGGAGCGGGCGGTGCGCTTCTACATGAAGGGCGCGCGCGATAGGCTCGGCGCGACCAACACCACGCATGCGGTCAGGATCGCCGTCGAAAAGGACCTGATCTAGGCGCCAACCTGCGGGCAGTCGCGGGAGCGCCGTTCAAGATGGCGGCATGCGCGGGATGTAGCCGAGACGTTCGATCAAGGCCGCGAGGACCATCTGCTGCGCTCGCGCTGCAAGCATCTCCTTCGTATAAGTCTCGCGTAATTCGTCGATTGAATTGGCCTCGGTCGTGTCCGCTCTCTGCAGAGATTCGAAGGCTGCCTCTGCTTTTGCAAGGAGAGCGCGGTGTTGGTGAATTGCGTCTATTGTCAAAGTCTCAAGTTGGTCGATTGAAAGCGGCGCGATCAGCTTCGCCATTGCTTTCGCCACGTCGGCTCCTTCGTCTTGGCCATTGTACCCTTTCGTCGCCATAGTCTTTCAATCGGTAGGTCCGCGGTGCGCCTCCGCTGACGTCAATCCTTTGGACCCAAGCCGGGGGGTAGAAACCGCACATAGTCGGTCCTGTGACCTTTAGCGCCGAGGCGCCTGGACATACGTCACAGGCCCCCGGCCATTGGCCAGAGGATCCCGGTGCCATTTCGGCTGACACCGACCACTATGTGCGGGGTTTCTACACCCCGGGCAGCGCGTGACTGCCTGCGGGGGTTATAAGCGGACAGGGCAATTGACGCTAGCTGCGGCGGGCGCGGGCGCGGAATTTTCAGCCGGGAATTTGCGCCGGACGTTACGTCGATCGCGCAACCGCTCGACTAGGTTGTAATTTGCGCCGGCACGCGAAAATTATTCGGACCGCCGGCTGATTCCGAATTCGGCGACACCGTTGCGAAGCCACAAAATTGATTCTCTAGATTCAGTGAGGTCGAGCAATGCAACGATTCGAGAGTGGCGTCACAGTAGGCAATCTCAGTCATCCCCTTTGATTTGCGGTTTGTCGTTCGGCTTCACGCCGCCGATTCCCGACAGGTCGATGCGAATTCCCGCGCGATTCGGATCGGATTCCGGGACTTGATGGTCGCCAGAAGGCTTCGTCGGCCGCTCGCGCGGCGCGGCGTCATCGGAGCGCCGCGGCGCGGCGGCGGTTGGCCCGGGATCGGGCGCCGAGAACACGGCAACGTCCTCGAACGTCCCGGTCCGCCATGCGATGATGGCGTCCTCGAACGCGTTGTCATTTTCGATGCCATACCATTTCACGACGATGCGATAGACCTTCGCGAACAGCGCCGTGCCCATGCGGATGTTCTTGCAAGGATCGACCAGGTCGGCTGTGAGCTGCGAGGCGTCCGTCACGCCGACGCCGGCCGGATATTGCGTGATGCCGACGCGCACGACGGCCTGGCCGACGTAGCGGCGCACGAGCTCGAGCGCTTCGTCCGGCGACTTCGGCGGCGGCACGAGCACCACGCGCCCTCCGGCGCGCACCGTCATGGCAAAAGGATCGGCCGACCCCGCCGTGGTGATGAACTTCTCGACGATCGCAGGCTTGAGGCCGGGATCGGCGCATTGCTGGATCAAGGCTGCATCGACCATCACTGCCTCCTCACAGATTGAACGCCATCACGAGCGGCACGCCGAACAGCCGCGCCCAGGCTTCGGCGTTGGCGCGTTGAATCCCGACGATGGATGTGCCGGCGGTCCACCATCCGTTGCCGGTCGCGACGATCATGTCGGGCGCATGCAGCATCGACTGCAGCACCGGCCAGACCAGAAGCTGCTCGTAGCAAATCAGCGGCGCGATCCGCCGGCCTTGCGACGTCACGATCGGATTGGCGAGGAGATGCGCCCGCGCGCCGTCGCCCGCGCCGATCCACGACGACCACGGCTGCCACATCGACACCGGCACGGGCATCCGTTCGCGGTAAAGGACACGCGCCTGCCCTGCGGCGATCTCGACCAGGACATTGTCGTAGCCGTGCCGACCGACCACGGCGGCGCCGGCGATCACGACAACGCGCGTCGTGCGCAACGCTTCCGTCCAGACTTGCGAGACAGTCGGGGTCCAGATGCCCAGCGCGCTCTCCGGCAAGACGACGACGCGGGCGCCCGCCTCATGTGCGCGCTGCACATGCGCCAGCAAGGCGCGATGCTGCTCGAGGTCGGTTGCGCGGCCGAGCGATGCGCCCATCGCGGTGTCGACGCCGCGCCAGCCCTCCGGTCCGGACGGCGGCGCCCATCCCGCGGCGGACCACAGCCACGCGCCTATGACCGCGACCGCCGCGACCGGCCACAGCCGGATTGTGAGTGCCAGCATGCCGGCCGCGGCCAGGCCGAGCCACCCCCATCCCGGAAACAGCACGCCGGCCGCGGTCAGCGGATGCGCCCAGCCGACGATCCCGAGCGGCAGTACCGCCATCAGGAGGCTCGCCAGCGCAAACCGCCCGGCCCGGCCCCATCCCGGCCGAGCGGACCATAGAAGGCCGTGGACGGCGACGAAGGCGAGGCAGGCCCCGATCCAGAGCACCCCGCCCAAGGCGATTCCTGACCCATAGAAGGTCATCACGCCTTGAGGCAGACCCCGCGAGGCGGCCAGGAAATAAGCCGCCGAGACCGCGATCGCGATCATGCGCGTCGGTGCCGCCGCCCAGAGCGCTGGGAAGGCCATAGCAAGGGGCAGCGCCAAGGCGACGCCGCTCCATCCGAGCGTCCCGGCCGCGGCCGCGCCGGCGATCAGGGCTCCGGCGTGCAGCCCGTCACGGATCGAACGTGGCGACCGGCCGGGCGAGCCCGAGGAGCCCGGCGTCGGGGAGTGGCCCGAAGTAGCGTGAGTCATATGAGCCTGCGTAGTCGGAGTGGAGATAGAGGTGTCCCGGCGGAACGACGCCGCCCGCATAGGCGGCAAGCGCCCTGCCCTCGGCGTCGACCAGGCGGATGCGGGAATGGGCGAGCGTGCGACCGTCGATCATGACCGATCGACCAACCGCAACATGCGCGCCGGGCATGGCGGCGACCGTCTTGATGAGTGGTCCCGCGCCGCCCGGGCAGAGACCTGCGCGCAGGTAGCCGCGCTCGAGCCCGAGGGTCAGTCCGGACCCCGCCGGCATGCAGATAAAGATGAGGTCGCCAACCTTGATCGGCGCGACGGCCCGCTCGATGCGCCAGAGACCAAGCGGATAGCTCGGGGTCGCATTCAAGCGGAGGCCGCCCGCCCAGCCGAGGACCGCGATGCCGGCGACGGCGGCCGCGCCAAGTCCCAGCACTGAGATGACAGGCCGCGGTCTCATTTCATGCTCATCCCGCGGCTCTGGGCTTGGCGCTGAACTTGACGCTCGGTCTCGACCGTCTTCGACGCTTGAGCCGATTGCTTCTGCTGCGCGGCGAGCTGCTGTCCTGCGCGCAGCATCGGCCATGCAGCCGCGAGCGCGGGTCGTTCGTTCTCGCGCAGGCCAGCGGCCGCAGCGTCGAAGGCTGCGCCCTTCGGCTCTTTCGCGCGATTGGACAGGAACGCACCGTCCCCGAAGCGCTCCGCCACGGCCTTGTTGAACCCTTCGATCTCCGCCGCCACCATCTTGTTGGAGAGAGCGAACGCGAGCGCGTTCGGCAGATCGTTGCGGTCGATGGCGTCGCGAACCCGCTCGAGAACCAACGCCGCCGCGGGCGAAAGCGCCGGGACGTCGACGGTGACACGCAGCCGCAGCGCACGCTCCTCCGTTTCGTACTTGCGCAACGCCTCCGCGCGCAGTCGCGCATAACGCTCGATCTCGCGGCCGAGCGTGGCGACATTGGCTTCGGCCTCTTTCCGCTCCTTGGTGGCGGCTTTCCCTGCGAGCACGCCCTTCGCGCCGCGCAAATCGCCGAACGATGCCGGCTCGGTTGCGAGGCGGCTGAGTGTCGCTTTGCGGGTTGCGGGATCGTGCAACACGGCATCGAAGTTCATGGCTTTGAAGGCGGTCTCCGGCTTCGCGAACACGAGCGCGAAACGGCTCGACATTTCCTGCCACTGCTTCCTGCAGGCCGGATCGGCGACGATCTTGTCCTCGACCGACTCGGCGACGGATTTCGGCCATGTGGTGACACCGGGCAGCATGGACGCGGCCTCCTTCTTGCGGCTGGTGGGCGGAACATGACGAGGGTGGAAAAGGCCGAGACGGGCGCCGACGGCCCGCAGGCGCGCGGCCACATCATCGAGCCGCTGCTTCTGACGCCGCGCCCAGCGCACGCGGTCGGACACGAGGGTTCGGGCAACGCGCATCACATGCAGGCCGCGGTTGGCGGCGAAGCGAAGCGCGTCGCGATAGAGGCCGCCGCGCTCGTAATCGAGCGTCGTCTCCTTGGCATTGCGCTGGGACAGGATGGGGATCAGGCCGCCGGCTTTGCCGAACGATCGGCGTCCATAATACAGCGCGACATTTTCGCGATGGCGCGTCAGCGCCACATAGGCGAGATGCCGGTCAAGCGACAAGCTCGCCAGCACCTTCACGCGGTCGACGGTCGCGCCTTGCGCCTTGTGTATCGTGGTGGCGTAGCCGTGGTCGACATTGCGGTAGAAGCGCTGGTCAACCGCGACGCGCCGGCGGTGACTGCCCTCCCCGACGTCGGCCGTGAACCGGCCTGGCGCCGCTTCGATGACGCGTCCGATCATGCCGTTCTTGACGCCGAGTGACCCCTCGTTGCGCAGGAACACGATCTGATCCCCCGCCGCGAACCGGCGCTCTCCGTCCTCGGTGCGGAAGGCGTGACCCGTGCCGACGAGACCCCGCGATACGAGCGTGGCGCGCGCCATGTCATTGAGCGCGCGCACGTCACGGCGCAGATGTGCGAGGATCAAGGTCGACTTCGCCGGATCGTAGTCGCGGCTCCAATCGTCGATCAGCGCAGCCACGGCCTGCGCTTTCAACTCGGAGCCCATGACGTGCCCATGATGGCGATACGCTGCCAGCGCCTTGCCCACACGGCCGCGCGCGAGATCGAGCGATGCGTCACGCATCCATTGCGTGTTCTGGCGGTAGATCGTCTCGAGCTCTGCATAGCCGATGCGCTCGACCAGCGCGCGGAAGGCGGCGCCGGCCTCGATCGGCTGGAGCTGGTCCGCGTCACCGACCAGGACCAGCTTAGCGCCGGCGCGCGACACCGCCTCGACGAAGGTCGCCATCTGGCGTGATGCGACCATGCCTGCCTCGTCGAGGACAAACACCGTGCGGGTGTCGAGGATCGACCGGCCCTTGCTCCAGGCGAGCTCCCATGACGCCAATGTGCGCGAGGCGATCCCTGCTTCTTTCTCCAGACCCTCGGCCGCCTTGCCCGCCAATGTGCCGCCGACAACCCGATAGCCGGCGGCCTCCCAGACCTCGCGCGCGGCCCGCATCATCGTGGTCTTGCCAGCGCCGGCGCGCCCGACCACGGCCGCCGCGCGGCCGGGAGCGGTCACATGCTCGATCGCCGACCGCTGCTCGGCCGAGAGCATGGCGTGACGATCAAGAACGGCATTGCGGATCTGATCGCGCACGCCGAACGTCTCCGCGCCGGCAAGCCCGATCGCGCGCCTGGCCATCTCGGATTCGATGCGGATCAACTCGCGTGTCGTGTAGCGCGCCGGCGTTCGGGCGCCGCTCGCAAAGTCGATCCCCTCGTGTTCGAGGCGGACGGCATCCGGGCTTTGCAGGATGCGCGCGAGCAGCATCCCGAACGCGGCGGGGTCGTCGACATAGCGATGCAGCACCTTGGCGACGTCGCGCTCATCGAACACGCTCTTCTCGCGCGATACGATGTCGAGGATGATCTCCGGGCGGCGCAGCACGCGCTCGGCCGAGACCTGTCGCTGCTCCTCGAACAGCCGCAGGCGATCGAGGTTTGGTCCGCGTCCCTGCCGCTTTGCCTTGCGCTCGATCGCCTTAGCGGCGACCCCGACATGGGTCGTCGGCACGATGTCGATGCCACGCTCGGCATAGGATCGGCCATCCACGCGCACGTCGAGCCCGGCGAGCGCGAGATGATGGTTCTGCAGATCGATCCAACCCTGGCGAACCGCCAGAAACTCATTCTTGTCGCCGGCCCAGAGCTTGTAGACAATCTTGCCGGTCCGGTTGCGCAGCGGCGCCCCGTCCGCACCCAGCACGGCCACGCGCTTGGGACCGAAACCGTCCTCGGTGAGCGCGCGCAAGCTCGTCATCAGATGCGCGTGCGGATTGCCCGGATCGTCGTGATAGGCCCAATCCGCCACCATCCCTGCGGGCAGGATGTGCTCTGCCACGAACTGGCGCATGAGCGCGACGTTCTGCGCGGTCGTCAACTCGATCGGCAGCGCGATGATGTACTCCTTGGAGAGCTGCGCATCCGAGCGCTTCTCGAAGCCCTCGACCTTGTTCCAGAACGCCTCGGACGCCTGCGCCACGGAGCGGTCCGACACCATCGCCCGGGCCCATTGCGGCGCGTCCGCCGGCAGCAGTAATTCTTCATGCACCATGTTGCGCTTGGCCGTGTAATCGACGGTGCGGCCCTCGGCCTCGAAGGTCATCTTCGCGCAATGGCGATACGCGGCCGCCAGCACAGCGCTGCGGCCATCGGCGCGGCTGATGAGCTGGGGTGTGAAGTGCGTGATGGCCAAGGCGGCGGTCCTGCGAGAATGACGACACGGCTCGTCCGCAGGGATCGGCGTCGTCCTTCCGGCTGAGCAGACCTACGTCGCGCCAGCGACGTATTACTGCGCCCTTGGAGCCGACCCTTCGGATCGGCGGGATGATCCCCCAAAGTGTCGGCTTCGCCGACCTGTCGTTTCCGACGGGGTGCGCTTCGCGCATCCCCGGTCAATTCTCCTTCGCGCGTACCGCGCGCCAGAAGGAGGATCACCAACCGGAATGAAAAAGCCGTCACGACAGATCAGAGAGGAAATCGCCCGTCTGCAGGACCAGCTCAAGGCGGCCGAGACGCGCGAAGCCGAGCGCATCGGCCGGGTAGCCCTGAAGGCCGGGCTCGGAGACCTGGAGATCGACGAGGGGGAGCTCTTGACCGCCTTCGAGGAGGTGAAGGCCCGATTTCGCAAGGCCGGCGCCGCGCCGCGATCCGCGCGCGGGTCGGGTTCACCCGAGCCGCCTGGCGCGGGTCCGGGCGCATCTTCTGAGGCTTGAGCGCATGGACCGGGCTCGCCGCAGCGACGACAGGAAGAAGGACACGCGCGAGAAGATTCAGCTCGGCGGGCTGATCGTGAAGGCGGGACTGCGCTACGAGAAGCGCGCGCTGTTGCTCGGGATGCTGATCGACGCCGCAGAGCGGGCGCGAGCGAGCGAAGCGGAGCGCGATCGGTTCGCGGCGCTCGGCACGAAGGCCTTCAGCGATGAACGCGAATAAGGTGGCGCTGACGATCGTGCCCGCCGCGCTGATGATCGGCGCGATGATCGCGCTGCGCGGTCATGAGCAATGGTTCGCGAGCTTCGCAAAGACGCCGCAGGCGGCGCTGTTGCTGGGGCGGACCGGCATCGCCCTGCCCTATCTCGGCGCGGCCGCAATCGGCGTCATCACCCTGTTCGCCTGCGCCGGCGCGCTCGCCGTGCGCTCAGCCGGCTGGGGCGTCCTCGCCGGCGCGACGGCTGTCGTCGGCTTCGCCGCATGGTCAGAAGGGAGCCGGCTATTCGCCCTCGCCGGCCGCGTGCGCGACGGATCGGTTCTTGCTTATGCGGACCCCGCCACGCTGATGGGGTCGTTCGCCGCGCTCGCATGCGGTTTGTTCGCATTGCGCGTCGCGCTGGCCGGCAATGCCGCGTTCGCGGCGGCAGCGCCGCGGCGGGTGTCAGGCCAGCGCGCGATTCACGGCGACGCGCAATGGATGAGCGTTGCCGAGGCGGCGCGGCTGTTTCCGGAAGGCGGCGGCATCGTCATCGGCGAACGCTATCGTGTCGACAGGGATTCCGTCGGCGATCGCGCGTTCCGCGCCGGCGAGCCCGAAAGCTGGGGCGCGGGCGGCGGCGCGCCGCTCCTGTGCTTCGATGCGTCGTGGGGCTCGACCCACGGCATCGTGTTCGCCGGCTCTGGTGGCTTCAAGACGACGTCGGTGACGATCCCGACCGCGCTCAAATGGGGCGGCGGCCTGGTCGCGCTCGATCCATCCAACGAGGTCGCGCCGATGGTGATCGACCATCGCAAGCGCGCCGGCCGCACCGTATTCGTGCTCGATCCAAAGACGCCGGAGACCGGCTTCAACGCGCTCGACTGGATCGGCCGGTTCGGCGCGACGAAAGAGGAGGACATCGCCTCGGTCGCGTCGTGGATCATGACCGACGTGGCGCGCACCCACTCCGTGCGCGACGACTTCTTCAGGGCGTCGGCGCTGCAATTGCTGACCGCGCTGATCGCCGATGTCTGCCTGTCAGGTCATACGGAACAGAAGGATCAGCACCTGCGCCGCGTGCGAGCAAACCTGTCCGAGCCCGAGCCGAAGCTGCGCGAGCGGCTGCAGGCGATCTACGATCATTCGGGCTCGGACTTCGTAAAGGAGAATGTCGCATCCTTCGTCAACATGACGCCCGAGACCTTCAGCGGCGTGTACGCGAATGCGGTGAAAGAAACGCACTGGCTCTCGTATGAGAACTATGCGGCGCTGGTGTCCGGCGCGAGCTTCTCGACCGACGAGCTGGCGGCCGGCACAATGGACGTGTTCATCAATCTGGACTTGAAGACGCTGGAGAACCATCCGGGGTTGGCGCGCCTCATCATCGGCTCATTGATGAACGCGATCTATAACCGCGCGGGCGAGGTGGTCGGCCGCACGCTGTTCCTGCTCGATGAAGTGGCGCGGCTCGGGTTCCTGCGCGTGCTCGAGACCGCGCGCGACGCTGGACGCAAATATGGCATCACGCTCCTGATGCTGTTCCAGTCGATCGGCCAGATGCGCGAGGTCTATGGCGGCCGCGACGCCGCATCGAAGTGGTTCGAGTCGGCATCGTGGATGTCGTTCAGCGCCATCAACGATCCCGAGACCGCCGAATACATCTCGCGGCGCTGCGGCGACACGACGGTCGAGGTCAGCCAAATCAGCCGCAGTTCGCAGGCCTCCGGGTCGTCGCGGACGCGCTCGCGGTTGCTGTCGCGTCGGCCGCTGATCCTGCCGCACGAGATCACGCAAATGCGCGGCGACGAGCAGATTGTGTTCACGGCCGGTAATCCGCCGCTGCGGTGCGGGCGCGCGATCTATTTCCGACGCAAGGACATGACGGCCTGCGTCGCCAGCAACAGGTTCGCGCCCACGGGCGGGCGGCGATCGGCATAATCGCACAGCAGGCGAATCAACGGATGCGAAGGGTGCGGACGTGACCGGACGGGAGGAAAAGCGCAGGTGAGGATCGGCGGACCTGGCAGAGGATCGACAGCGTATGACGTCGGCACGCGGCTGGTGATTGCGGCGTTGGTGGTCGCCGGCGTCACGGCGTGGATGTTTCATTCGCGGGATGGCAGTCTGTCGGAAGCGCCGGTGACGCGCGGCGCGACGTCCGAACAGACGGTGGCCGTCACGTTCTCGATCTGCGGCGCCGGCCGCCGAACCGATTGCGTCGTCGACGGCGATACGTTCTGGTTCCGCGGCGAGAAAATCCGGATCGCCGACATCGATACGCCCGAGCTGAGCCCGCCGCGCTGCCAGCGCGAGGCCGAGCTCGGCGAGGCGGCGCAGCGGCGGTTGCAGACGCTGCTGAATGCCGGCCCGTTCACGCTCGTCGCCGCCACGCGCGACCAGGATCAATATGGTCGCAAGCTCCGCACGGTCTCCCGCGGCGGCCGCTCCCTCGGTGACGTGCTCGTGGCGGAAGGGCTCGCGCGACGCTGGAACGGTCCGCGCGGAAGCTGGTGCCAGTGACGGACGCACCCCCGATCTGCGTTGGCGGCTACGCGGCGCAGGCCAGAATTTCGCTATCCCAATTCGACCCGAGCTGTGGCATTTTGGGCCCGATCAGAGGTCGCTATGCCGAACCAGATTGCGCTCGACCCCGTGTTGCCGACGGCCTTCGACGCGACTCCGAACGAGTCGCGCAGCAAGGCGCAGCTCGATGCGTGGTGGGACCATCCCTTCGGCATTACATTGCCGGATGGCCGCATCGAGGTCCGGTGCCTGAATGGCGGCGCTTGGGACAGGTCGACACATTTCGGCATTGCCGAAAGCTACGAGGCAGCGTGCGAGCTCGCCGAGGCCAAGCAAGCCGAATGGGTGCGACTCCGCGCCCGCCCGACCCTCTCTCTCGACGCGGGTCAGGTCATGGTCGTGCGGATGCCACAGCGGCCGGACGAAGAGCCGCAGCAGCTCGCGACGTTCCGCTCCACGGAGGAGGCGAGCGCCTTTATAAGCGCCAACTACCACGAAGCGTCACCACCATAGTTGCGGCTCGCGGCGAGGATGCCGGCCGAGCCGGCGCTCGTCTTGCGAGAGGATCGTCACCCAAAGGGCGGAGACCGCGCAGCGGGCTCCGTGAGCGAAGCGAATAGAGCCGTCCGCCGGAGGCGGCTCGCCCGAATCCCTTTCTTCATGGCGCACCATCACACGGCCTTGCGAGATCACGAGGACGAAGCGGTCACGCAACATCGGCTCGATCTCACGGTTGAGACCCGGCATCCGGAGAAAGAAGACTCGCCATCCAGCGCCTGCCGCCGCCGCGATCGCGGCGAGTTGCTGATCGTCAGCGGCGCCAGCCGGTCGATCCGGCTGGCGCCGCTTCCGGACAAGGCAAAGACCAGAGGCGGCTTGAGCCGCCTCTGGTCTGGATGTCAGTCCGTGTCCGCGCCCCAGAGCGGGTTGCTCTCAGGATCTTCGACATGGCCCTCGTCGCGAGGCGGCGTGTCGTCCGGTGCGTCATAGATGATGCGGGAGGCGGAGAAGCGAACGCCGGTCTCCGCCGTGATCTTGTCGATGATGCGGCGCAGTCCGCAGAGCTCGGCGTCGCTCACGTCGCGCAGCCACGGGCCGTCGTCGTCGTAGAAGCACCAGCGCTTGGCTCGCACATCGAAGACCTCGCGCGTCGCCCAGTCGATCCAGAGGTCGTCGAGAAGCGGCCCCGGCTCGCCCGCCAGCCAGCGGTGGGCGAGCTCCTCCGCGATGCAGTAGAGGTCAAAGACAGAATTCCGGTAGCGGTCAGAGCTTTCATCGAGAAGCAGATTGCGCTCGGCGGCCAGGCCGTCGCGCATCAGCGCGATCAGATCTTCGAGCTTGGCGATGAGGCGATCGTGGGCGGTGCGGGCGACGCCGTTGTCGCATCCGAGCCGGTTGGCAAGGACGACGACCTTGAAGCCCGAGAACTGCGTGAACAGTGTGAGATGGTCGAGATCAGACATGATGTATCTCCTTTCGATCTGACGAAAGGAGGCCGCACCGTAGCCGCGAGGGTCAGGGATCGCGGAGCGACCGGCGGAGCGGGGGAGCCGATTTTCTGACGACGCCCGCTTGGGCGGCGGCTGAAATTTGGGGGGACCGCGATGTCCTTGACGCCGCAGCGGCGGGTGCAAAATAGAAAGTCAGAGAGAGAAAGAGGTAGGGCACGGCGCTCGCCGCGGGGCCGCGAGAGGATCGTCACCCGAATGGGCGGAGACCGCGCAGCGGGCTCCGTGAGCGAAGCGAATAGAGCCGTCCGCCGAAGGCGGCTCGCCCAACACGTCATGCCAAGCGCATCGGGGTTCCATCATGATTTTGAATCACTGGCGGACGATCGATTCGATCTCCTGATTGGACATCATGATGGTGACGGAGCGAGACTCGGCAGATGATCGAGGACCGCTCCACACCCACGCAGCTTCGCCGGATTGATCCTTCGCGCAACATGGCGCGGTTCTATGCCCTCAGCATCGAGCCGTCACTGTTCGGCGCCGCTGCGCTGGTCCGGGAATGGGGCCGGATCGGCGCCCGCGGCCGGCGGCGGATCGAACTCTTTGGGCGCAGAGAAGAAGCGGAAGCGGCGTTCAATCGGATCGAAAGCCGCAAGCGCCGCCGCGGCTACGTCGATCGGTGACGTGAGTGGTCGGTTCGCGCTCAGAGGCCATGTCTCCATGTCCCGCATGGATGTCGGTCAGAAGAATCCCATCAGCCAGCGATTGACATCAATCGCGCGGTGAGCGTCCTTTCAGCAATGTGGTCTGGCAAAGGAGACGCTGCGATATGCCGACGATTCAGCTTTCTGCCACGCCCAAAGGCAACGGCTATCAGGCGACCGTGACATTCCCCGACGGCGTCTCGATCAGTTCGCAGGAAACCTATCCGACGATCGCGGAAGCCCTCACCGCCGCGGCGCGCAAGCTGCTCGACATGCCCGAGCGTTTGGCGACGCTCGATCGAACAGGCGCGTGATCAGCGCCTGTTGGCGAGGTCGATCAGCTCGTCGCCGTGGCATGCGAGCGGCGCGCACCAGCAGGCGAGATCGCGGCCGCGCAGCTCATCGAGCGCGTTCATCAGCGCGGGCTGCGCGACGATCCACGCGCGATACATCGCGATGACCTCGGCGCGCGAGCCGTCGCGCCCGATGACGAACGGGTTGCCCCATTTGCTCGGGCGCCCGATGTAGACCCGCGTCGCGCTCGCGTGCTTGCCGACCTGTCGCGCGTTCAAGACCTTGCACATGATCGTTCTCCTTTCCGCTCACGAGCGAAGGCCCCGCCGCGCGGCGGGGCCTTCTTGCGTGACCGCTCAGTCGCGGTTCGGGCGGGACCAGATGAGCGAGTGGCCTTCCTCGCCTTCCACCTCGACCAGCGTGGCGTAGATGGGCGCTGCGAAGCTCGGGTCGTCGAGCTTGACCGAGAGATAGTCGCGGCTCGACTCCTGGGACTTCTTCTTCCACGCGGCGCCGAACTCGATGGTGCCCGCGAAGATCCGGAAGTCCGGGGCCTTCTCCGAGGTGCGCTCGGCGGCGACGATCTTCGCCTTGACGGTGCCGAGGGCGAGGGTCTTGACGGTGCCCACGAAGCCGTTGCCGTTCACGGTGAAGTTGCCGATGGTAGCCATGTTCGTGTCCTCTTTCGTTTCTCGGGCCGCGACCATCGCGACCTCGATGGCTGTCGTTGACCGGAGGCGATCGGGCCGCACCCGAAGGGCCGCAACGCAGTGGAGGACGGCCAGGGCGAGGCTTTCTTGTCTCGCGAGGAATGGGCGCGCAGCGACCAGGGGAAGAAAGCTGAGAACGGCCGTTGCGGACTTGAGATCGAGACGGAGCGCAGCGACGACGGCCTTCGGTCAGACAAGCCAAATCGAGGACGCAGTGGGCGCGTCAGACCGAACGATGGGGACACGACGGAGCGGCCGGCACACCACCCCGAACGACAACGATGTCCGGGCACCTGACGAAAAACCCACCCGCACACCACACAAGGTTTCGCGCCGCCGACCACCACGAGACACCGAACAGCCGATCTGCGAGGCAACCGGCGATCGCTTCGGGCAGAGGGTCCGGGCAGGGCAATGCCGACGGGTCGGACAGCCACGCGAACCGCCGCTGCCCCGTCTCTTCGGCGCGGCTCGGTCGGGAGGGCGGAAGGACCGCTCCTCTCCGGTCGCCGGCGCAGCATGACGAAACACGCAACGAAGGCCCCGCCGCGCGGCGGGGCCTTCGTTTATTTCCAGACAAGGAGAACGATCATGTGCAAGGCGGCGCGCCTTGCCTGCCCTGCAATCGACGCAGCGGGACGGCATCATGCCGCCTCTCGCACCATGCCAGAGTCGGGCTGAAGGCCGTGAAGATAGGCGACCGCGCGTTGTGCGTGCGCCGCCGCCGAGAAGATGAAGCGCTTGTCGTTGGATAGCACGTCCAGCCACGATGCGAGGTAGCTCGCATGGTCGGGGCGCGGCTCGAGTTCAGGCACGATGTCGAGATCGGCGCAAAGGAAACATGCGCCGAGCTCAGCGACCAGCTCCTCGCGCGCGGCCACGCTGCGATCCTTCGCGTAGCGGCTGAGGTCGCGATCGACGCGGTGCGCTGGCGCGGTCCAATGCACGCTTTCATGCGCGAGCGTCGCCGTGTAGCTCTCGGCGTCTCGAAAGCTTTCGAACGGCGGCATCTGAATGATGTCGAGCGACGGCGCAAAGAACGCCTTGTCGCCGCCGTGTCGGATGGTCGCGCCGGTATTGGCGAAAAACGCGTCGGCGTGTGCGATACGCCGGGCCGGCGCAACGGTCGGTGCCGGACGCCCGTAATAATGATCCGGCAGGTTGTCGATCTGGTCGACGCAAAAGACGACATAGGCGCGCAGGAATGGAATCGCGCGCTCGACCTCATCGCCATGCTCATTGGTTTCCGTTTTCGTGATCCGATTGGCATACACGACCATCGTGCCGTGCTCGCCCTTGCGGACATGGCCGCCGAGCTCGACCGCCTGCTTGAATGTCATCCAGATCGGCGACGTGAAGCCGCGCGCAACGGCCTCCGACCAGAGCAGCACGACGTTGATCCCCTGATAAGGCATGCCGTTGTGGCGCAGCGGGCGCGTGATGCGTCCGGCCGTGTTGGCCGCGTTCCAAGGCTGGACCCAGGGTCGCACGCCGCGTTCGAGGTCGGCGACGATGCGATCGGTGATCCGCGCATAGATATCGGCGCGGGGCTTGGTTTCCTTCCGGCTCATGATTCGAACCTCCGTTTGGAGGCCGCGCCCATCGCGGCCCGTCACGGCGGTCCGCGGCGGAGGTCCGCGGGGCCGCGCATCCGGTCGTGAAAATGTGCCGCGTGACGACGGAGACGCCGGACCGGAACGTCAGTGGAGGACGGCGCAGCCGTTGCGCTGCCGCGCGGGCCGGAGCATGGACCGAAAGCCGCGACGGGCCGCGATGGGCGCTTCACGTCGATTCATTTTCTATTTGCGCAATTCTCGTGCAGCGTTTGCGCGGCGCCGGCGCGCGACATGAAAAAGGCCGGCCCTGAAGGGGCCGGCCGGCATTGGATGATAGTGGAAGAAGGCGGGGCCGAAGCCCCGCCAGCGGCGTCAGCCGAACGCCGCCATCTGCACCTCTGCCGCCTTGCGGCTGACGGTCTCGCCGGGCTGCTCGGACTGACGCTCGAACGGCTTCCAGCTCTCGCCGACGACGTGTTCGTAAGCCGCCACGGCGCCCTCGGCCGCCATGCGCAGCGCGTGGGCTTGAAGGGCGACCTCAGCGGCGAACTCGCGCTTGCGCTGTGCCGCCGAGTCGAAGCCGACCGGACCATCGAGGTCCGCGTCGCGCGCATCGTTGGCGAGTCGCGCCGTGGCTTCGCGCGCTTCGGTGACGGCGCGACTGTAGAACTGCCCGGCGCCGTGCGCGGAGCCGACATACGACCCGACGATGCGCTGCAGGTGGATTTGCATGGCGCGTTCGCTGAGGCCTTCGTTGAGCGCGTCGGCGGTTTCGACGATGAGCCGCTGGTGTAGATCGCGGATGCCGTCGCTGTCGAGGACGGTGAGGCCGAAGCTCTCCGCGATGCGGGTGGCTTGCGCGGCATCCGGGCAAACGAGCCGGATCATTTCGAGGGTGGTGCCGCGACGGAGCGGGACGACGCGGGCGCTGGTGCGGGGTGCGCGGGCGGTCTTGGTCATGTGCAGTCCTTTCCTGGTTTCGCCGCCGGGTTCGATCCGGCCCCTGCCGGACCTCCCTTCGGGTGCGGTCGCCGGACGCCGCCGGATTGAGGGCCGCTTCAAGGCCCGGGGGCCGCCAGGCGAGCGAGGTCCGGTTGCGGACAAGCGGGGCGAAAGCCCTGCGCAGGCCGCGGCCGGGCCTTGCCGAGATCGGCGGGCTCCGGTCGCTTGCGACTTGGCCTTGAAGCGGACCGCCGGCGGCGCAGACCGCAGCAAACCCGAGGGGAGGACCGACAGGGTGCGGGCCGGGTTGGCGATGCCGGGAAGGGCGTGACGTGGCCGCGCGGTCCCCACATCCAGCGCCGTCTTGGCCGTCCGGGGCTCTCCCGAATGGTCGCGACGTCTCCGACGCCACGCCCGCGTCGCGGTTCAGCTTCTCCCGGAGGAGATGCCGATGCACCGGGCGATCAGCGCGAGCGGCCACGGTTGCCGACGATCAGCGCTCGGCAATGGCCGCGGTGGCCGCGATGTCGTATCGGATGCGCAAGGCGGTGAGTGCGTCGTCCTGTCGGGCGAGGTGGCGGATCAACACGTCGAACTCCGGCATGCGCGCGAGCATCAGGTCGGCGACATAGCCTTGATAGGCGCGCTCGTCAGCGCCGGTCCAGGCGCCAGCGCTAGATCGGCGACGGCGCCGTTTCGCCCGCGCCGTGATCGTCATCCGCTCGGCGCGTTTGGCGACCTGCCGCTCGATCACGGCGAGATGGTGCTGGGTGCCGCGTCGCGCGGCGTCCATGCGGGCGAGCAAGGCGCCGATGTCCGTGTGGCGCGTCATGGCTGTCGTCTCCGCGGCCAGGCCGGAAACGCCGTCGCGTCGGGTAGGTAGTCGCCAGCGACGGCGACGGGGACAATCGAGCCCGCGATGTCGTCGCCGGCGACGGCCCAGTCGATGAGGGACGAGTGCGCGCCGGCATATTTGCGCATGTCCTGCGTGAGGATGCCGTGTAGCGCATCGGCGACCTCGGCTTCCGGCGATCCGTTCGCCTCGACAAGGAGATGAACCGCGACGAGATAGGTCGTCATCGCGAGGGCTCCTTTCGCGTGTGAGGAAAGTTCGAAGCCGTCGGCGCGCGCACCGACAGCAGCACGGCCCGCTTCCACGCGTCGGCGCCCGTGAAATGGCGATGCAGCTTCGGATGCCAGACGACGAGCACATCCTCATCGTTGTCATGCGCCGCCTTCCAGCCGAAGGCAGCGGCGATGATTTTCCAGGGCATCGCCGCCTCCTATCGCTGCCAGCCGATGAAGCTCGACGGACCGCCATAGAGGGGATGCCGAACCTCATTGGTGACGAAGCCGAACCGGCCGACGTGATACTCCTCCGCGGGAACGAGAAAGCGCCGCTCCTCGGTGCCAGGGCCGCGCTTGCCGCCGAGGGTGGCGACAACTTCGACGAAGCCCTTTTCGTGATCGGAGGTGATCGCGGAGACGACGATCCAGTCGCCAGCATGGTCGCGCTCGAAGGCGCGGCGATCCTTCTCGCGGGATTCGCCGGGTTGCAGCACGGTCCCGAAGATCGTTTCCCATGCATCGGGCCAGCTATCCTTGACCGTGCGCTCCGCGCATCGCCGCTCGTAGCTGGTGAAGAGGTGCGGGAACGTCAGCGCGACGATCGCCCAGGCCGCGTCCTCCTCGTACCAGCCGCCGCGCGCACGCAACATCGAGTGGACCTTGCGGTTGCGCTCGGCCGAGAGGTGGAAGCCGCCGTGACCGGCCGTCGCGTGGCAGGTGACACCTTCCGCATAGACGGTTGCGCCCTGCGACCGGCCCCACGGCGTACTCGCCGTGGAGGCGACATCACGGCGGCCGAGCATGCGCTTTTCGCGCTGATGCTCGGCGCTTTCATTGACCTTCGCGCGAAAGGCGGCCTCGTCTGAGAGATCGCCCAAGTGCCCGTAGAAGTCGGCGCGGGTCCATGCCGCGATCGGCCGGCCGATGCGCCAGCCGTTCGCGAGATAGTGACGTCCATCATGCGCCGGCAACATGGCGAGTGCGATGTCGCCGACGCGCGCGGCGAGACAGCCCTCGGCGCTGCGTCCGAATTCCACCTCCGGCATTGCGGAGGTGGAGTCGTTGTCGATCATGGCGGGAGAGCGCGTTGTCATGCGACGGCCCTCCCTTCAACCGTCTCGTTCACAGCGGTCTCCGCCGTCACCTCGTCGAGGACGGCATCGGGATAGCCGTGGCTCTTGAGCCAGGTTTCGGCGTCGGCACGGCTGCCGGCGAGATGGACAAGCTCGGCATCGTCTCCGCAGCGGTCGAACACGCGAACGGCGCCGGCAGCGGGCTGCTCGGTGACGACGAAGGTGAGCGCACTGTCGACCGAAAACGTGCGATGCACGCGAAGGACGACGACACCGCCGCCGCCGTAGTCGCCTTCGTGCAGCGTGAAGGTCGCGGCCAATTTCGTGTTGCCGACGCGCCGTTCGGCCTGCTTGCGGATCAGTCGGCCGCCGCTGTTGCGGCGTTCCCAGGCGGCGAGCTTCTTCGTGAATCGCGCGGGTGGCCGCGGAGCGCCGTCGGAATAGCGGATGATCGCGCCGAGCGGCGCGCAGTCGAAGATCGATCGTGCGGACATGATGTCCTCCTGTTGATGAGCGTGGAAACGAAACCGCCGCCGGCTGGGTCGCCGGCGGCGGGAGTGTTTGAAATGGCTCGAACGCGCGCCTATTCGGCGGCGACCGCGTAGTCGCCGTGCTCGTCGTCGCCGGCATCGGCCTCGTCGAACTCGCCGTCGTCACCTTCGTCGACCTGCGCGTGCCTCTCGGTCCATTCCGCAATCGCATCGGCCTGCGGCGCGAACAGCGCGGCGGGATGCACGAAGCGGCCCTCGGCGAAATGCGCGACCAGCGCCGCGCGCGTATCCTTGACGCGCGGACGCGGCAGGACCGACGTTCCTTGCAGCGCGGCCTCAAGCGCCGTGCGCGACAGGCACGAGAGGAATTCCTCCGTCGCCAGATTTGGGAGGAATTCGTCGGCGCCGATCATTGTGCCGGCAACGCGCGCGACAACGCCGCTGTTCGAGCGGTTCTCGCGGCACGACAGCACCTCGCTCAGCACCTCGCGCGCGACCACGCGCAGGGTGTCGCGGTCGTAGGCAAGCGTGCCGTCCTCGGCGATGAGGCGCCTCGCCTGCTTCGCGCACGCGCCGTATCCGGACGCGCGTCCCGATGCGACGGTGACGTTGTTCGCGGCGATGGCGAGGACGAGCAGTGCGGTCAGCGTGTCGTCCTCGATCGGGGCGCGCGCCAGCGCCTCGTGCAGCGCGTCGGTGCGCAGATCGCCGATCATGTCCATGCCACGCCGGGTGACATCGGGCCGCGAGGTCGGCGCAACGCTGTCGGCTTCCGCGGCACGGGCGTCCTTGCCCTTCGCCGCATCCTTCTTCGGGCGCGGCATCCGGTAGGCGACCGACTGCACCGAGCCGTTGCGCGGGTCGAGATACCAGCCCGTGCAGTCGCTCTTGTTCGGCTTGCCATAGACGCGCTCGGCCTTCGGCGGCAGCTTCGGCTCGCCATATGTCGAGACCTCGACGACCGCGCCGCGCTTGGGCAGGTGGTTGGTCATCCATTCCTGCTGCGCGCCGAGGAATGCTTCGACGTCATTGGTGTAACGGCTGTCCTCGTCGGCCGGCGCGAACAGATCCTCCTGCCAGACTATGCCGTAGGCCTGGGCGAGATCATCGCCGAAGCTCGCATCGCGCGCATACATCCGCGTCTTGGTGAGCGCACGCGCCACCTCGCTCCACGCGACCTGCGGATCGGTCTTGCGCCGCTTGTGCTTCTTCCAGACCTGCGCCTGCTCGTCCTGCGTCGCCGCAGCGATCGTGCGCAGATGCTGTTCGTTCGGCATATCGCCCTTGGCGATGTGGTCGAGCATCGCCGGCAGGATGTTCGCCAGCAGGCGGAGCTTGCGGATCTGGCGCACGGACTGTCCGAGCGCGATGCCGATCGATTCCTCGGTCCAGCCGAGCGCGACCAGGCGCTCGATGCGCCGCCACAGGTCGACCGGGTTCAGCGGCTCGCGTGCGACGTTCTCGATCAGGCTGCGCAGAGCATCCTTGTCGTCGTCGGGATCGGCGACGAGAACCTCGATCTCGTCGAGCTTGGCGGCGATCGCCTGCGCCACACGCCGCCGGCCGATCTGGATGACGAGGCCGTTGCCGCGGCCGGACTGCGGTGAGACGATCGGCGGCTGGATGATGCCGACGGCCTTGATGCTGGCAAGCAGCAGGGCGTCGCTCTGCGGCGTGGACTTGGTGAGGCGCGTCGGATCGGGGTTCTCGATAAGCGCGCGCGGATCGATCTTCATCAGTCTCATGGGATGATCTCCATTGCAGGGGTTGCGGACCGCGCCGTTCCGGCGGTCCTTTTCCGTCTCCTTCCGGAGACCCCTCCCGGCCCGCAGGGCGTGAGTGGCCGGCGCAACTGCCGGCGAGCGTCCCTGCCCGGCCGCCCAAGCGGGGCGCTTGGGCCCTGCGCAGGGCGCCGTGGCCGGGATCGCGGAGGCGGCGGTTGAGACTCGTCGCCGGCCCGAACGCTCTGCGACCGACCTTCTTCGCCGTCCCTTCTTTTCGTCAGGCGGCGGCGCGGGCATCTCCGGCCTCGCCGTCAGCCGGCTGATCGCGCGCGAGATCGGCTTCCACCTCGGCGAGCCGCCGCCGCTTCTCCTCGAGCTCCCCGGCGAATGCGAATTCCCCGCCCTGGCGGGCCTCGTAAGATGCGAGCCGGCGTCGGGCATCGGCCAGCCGCAGCCGATAGCGCTCCTGCTCGTCCTCGAATCCGCACACGGCGTGTTCAAGCCGCGCGACCGCGCCGAGCGGCGTGACCGTGACTGGAAGCTCGATCTCGTAATCGGCATTGATGCGCATCAGCATCGCCGTGTAGCGATAGCCGTCGCGTCCGAACCGCTCCCCGGAATAGGCGAGGTCGAAGCCGCCTATCGCGGCGATGGTGGTCTCGCCGTCGTGCCGACGTTGCACACGCGCCAGGACCTCCTGCATCAACGCCCGCCCGGCGCTCTTGCGCTCGTCGTAACGCTTGTCGGCGACCATCATCGTGAACGCGTCGCCGGCGGTCGGCACAAGCCGCGCAATGTCCTGGCCGATCTCGGTGATGCGGCGTGTCGCGAGTTCGATGTCGCGCTCCGCGTCGCGCACCTGCCGGCGGACCGCGTGCTGATCGTCGATATGTGCAGCGCGCTGGCGCTCCAGCCGCGCGATGTCGGCTTCAAGGCCCGCCTTCTGCATCAACCGCTGATCGCCGCTCGCAATCGCCTTGGCCAACGCGAACTGGTTCGCCTGGCCTTCGCCGATATCCTCGAGCCTGCGGATCGAGGTATCGCCGGAGAGCGCCGCCGCAATGAAGCGGGCCTTGCGCTCATTGTTCTGCCACATGCTCGCGTCGAGCGAGCCCTCTGTCGCATAGGCGAAGATGTCGATGACGTCGTGCTGATTGCCCTGCCGCTCGATGCGGCCCTCGCGCTGTGCGATCTGCGAGGGCAACCACGGCACGTCGAGATGATGCAGCGCCTTCAGCCGAAGCTGCGCGTTGACGCCGGTGCCCATCGTGTCGGACGAGCCGATCAAGAAGCGGACCTTGCCGGCGCGAACGTCGCCGAACAGGCGCTGCTTGGCCTCGGACTTTTTGTAGTCCTGCATGAACGCGATTTCGGACGGGGGAACGCCCATGCCGATGAGTGTGTCGCGTATCCAGCGATAGGCCGAGAAGCCGCGCGACTTCTCGACACTGATGGTGCCGAGGTCGGAGAAGATCATCTGCGCCGCGCCCGGCAGCTCGTAGGGCTTGGCGTCCGGCCGAACGTAAGTGTTCGGCGCCGTCTCCTGCCAGATGCGGAAGGCGGTGCCGATCAAGAGATTGAGCTTGTTGTCCGGCTCGTTGTCGCTGTCCGGATCGACCAGGCGCAGGTCGATGGCGGCATGGCGGCCGTCAGTGATGACGGAGAGCAGGATATCGTCACCCGGCTCTGGCGCGCGGTCGCGCGCTTCGATCGCCTTGATGCGCTCCTCGAGATGGCGCTGATAGACCTTGAACGCCGCCGACGGCTTCGCCGTGAGAATCTGCCGCTTGCCGGTCGAGATCGCCGGCACCTTCACATACTGGCGCAGATCCTCCGGCATCACGACATCGGCGAAGGTGCGGAACATCGTGATCAGCTCGGCCACGTTGACGAAGGTGGCGAAGCGCGTGACGGGCTTGTACTTGCCCGAGGGCTGCAACTCGAGCTCCGTCGTGGTGTCGCCGAAGGTCGAGGCCCAGGCGTCGAACTCGTGCAGGCCGCGCTCGCGCAGCGCCGCCGCGCCGAGGAAGCGCTGCACGGTGAACATCTCGCCGAGCGTGTTGGTGATGGGCGTGCCGGAGGCGAGCACGAGCGCACGGCCGGGGTTCTTCGTCTCGATGAAGCGGGACTTCACATACAGGTCCCAGGCGCGCTGCGAGCCGTTCGGATCGACGCCTTTCAGCGTCGACATGTTGGTCGCGAAGGAGAGCTTCCGAAACTCCTGCGCCTCGTCGACAATGATCTGGTCGATACCGATTTCCGAGATCGTCAACAGATCGTCCTTGCGCGTGGAGAGCGATTCCAGCCGCTCCTGCAATCCCTCCTTCAGCCGCTCGAGGCGCTTGCGCGAGACGCGGTCGTCGCTTTCGACCTTGGTGAGCAGCTCCTCATAGAGCTCCAGCTCGTCGTGGATCATTTGCTGCTCGAACGCGGACGGCACGCCGATGAAGCGGAACGCCGAATGCGTGATGATGATCGCGTCCCAGGTCGCGGTTGCGGCGCGCGAGAGGAACCGGGCACGCTTGTCCTTGGTGAAGTTGGTCTCGTCGGCCACGAGAATGCGTGCGTTCGGATAGAGCGCCAGGAACTCGCGCGCCGCCTGCGCAAGGCAATGGCCCGGCACGACGAGCATCGCCTTGGCGACCAGGCCGAGCCGGCGCTGCTCCATGATCGCGGCCGCGATCGTCAACGTCTTACCGGCGCCGACAGCGTGCGCGAGGTAGGTCGCGCCCGACGCGATGATCCGCCAGACGCCGCGCTTCTGGTGGTCATAAAGGACGAAGGCGCCGGACGCGCCTGGCAGCTTGAGATGCGAGCCGTCGAATGCGCGCTGCGCGATGTTGTTGAAGCGGTCGTTGTAAAGACGCGCCAGCCTGTCCGTGCGATCGGGCTCGGACCACACCCAGGCCTGGAACGCAGTCTTGATCTTCTGCAGCTTCTCCTTCGCGGCCTCGGTGTCGATGACATTGAGCACGCGACGTTCGCTGTCGCCATCCTTGATGATGTCGAAGATCTGCGGGACGGCGCTGTTCAACGCATCGGACAGAAGCTGACCGGCATGACGGCGATCGGTTCCCCATTCCGACGTGCCGGCGGCCGTCCAGCCGAGCTGGCGGGCCTCGACCGTCCATGAGGCGAGTTCCGGCATGTGCCGGATCGTGATGTCGGCGCCCATCGTCTCCTTGACGAAGGCGACGACGTCGTCCGCCGGAATCCATGGGGCGCCGAGCCGCGCCGTGATGTCGGAGGGGCGAAGGTCCGCAGGCTGTACGGCCTGCAAGGCCCGGACATTGCGACCATAAGCGTCGTCGAGCCCCGCGGCCGCTTCCGCCGCCTTCAACTTGTCGCGGACAGGTCCGGACAGATAAGCGTCAGCGGTCTGCCAGGAGCCGTCAGACGGGTCGCGGAAGATCGCATCGCCCAGCTCGGCGATCACGTCGTCGACGTCGCGATGCAACAGTTCAGCGATATGTTCGGGATCAACGTAGCCGCGCTCATTGAGCACCACGGCGAGCGCATCGAGAGCCGAGGTGATGACGGGCGCGGGCGGCGGCGCGATCACGCGCTCGGTGAAGATCGGGCCGGGCCGCGCGGTGTTGCTGTCGAGATCGTAGTCCTCGATCGAGGCGACCAGCCAGCAATCGGGATCGTCGGCGAACGGGGCGAGGTTCGGGCGGCGATGGGTCTCGCGGACCTCGCCGGTTTCCTCATCCTCGACCGTGGAGACGACGGTCGTGTTGATCGGTCCGAAGTCTCGCACGAAACTCGACCAGGCGATGCGCAGGCGAACCTGCGGCTGCTTCCATGGCTCGTCGCGCTCCTGCGCGCGAAGCACCTCGCGCACGGCGTCGCGGATCGGAATGAGCTTGCGAATGACCCGCGCGTGCTTGTCGAAGATGCCGTCCGTGGAGCGGCCTTTGCGCACCCTCACGACGACCGGCGCGCCGTCGAGAATCTGCATCAGCGCCGCGCCCGGACCGACGACGTAGCTGCCCTCGCGGATCGTCGCGCCACCGGCGGTCACAGCCACGGCCTGTGGCGTATCCCTATCGGCGTCCGGATCGACCGCCTCCGGCTCGCCGTCATAGATGCCTTCCGAAAGGCGATTGACGGCCGCGGCCAGCGCAACGCCGAGGTCCGCGCCGCGGCGTGGGTTGCAGGTGTAGGTCTCGCCGTACGGGCCTGACGTCAGCGCATGGATGCCGAGCACCATTTCCTGCTGCTGAGCGAACCAGCCATTGACGCGGATGGCGCCCTCCTCCGCTGTCGCAGCGCGGACCTCGGCGAGATCAAGCCATGCCACGTCGCGCGCCGCCTCGCCGGCGTCACGCTTGCGGAAGAACACGATGTCGACGACGACATCGGTGCCGGCATCGGCGCGGAAGCTGCCTTCAGGAAGCCGGATCGCGCCGACGAGATCGGCCATCTCCGCGATGTGCCGGCGCGCGGTCGCGTCGGCCTTGTCCATCGTGCCGTGCGAGGTCACGAAGGCGGCGAGACCGCCGGGCTTCAGCAGCCGAAGCGCCTTGGCGATGAAGAAGTCGTGCAGCCGCAGCCCGAGTCCACGGAAGGCGGGATCGCCGCGCACGGTTCGATCGGAGAACGGCGGATTGCCGACGGCCAGATCGAAGTGCTGCGGCAGGCCGGCGCGCGCGAAATCCGCCGTGATGATCGCCGCGCGCGGATGCAGCAGGCGGGCGATGCGCGCGGTGACGGGGTCGAGCTCGACGCCGGTGACATGCGAGACGCCGCGCAGCTCGTCCGGCATCAACGCAGGAAACAGGCCGGTGCCGATGCCGGGCTCGAGGATGCGGCCGCCGCGGAAGCCCAGTCGGAGCAAGCCGTCCCAGACCGCGCGCACGATATAGTCCGGCGTGAAATGGGCATACTGCGTGCAGCGCGCCAGCGACGCATAGTCAGACGGCGTGACGAGCGCCTGCAGCTCCGCGCCGATCGTGTCCCAGCCGTCGCGGAATTCGTCCTCGCCCGGGCGGCGAAAGACACTATTGGCGAGTGCCGACGCGCCGAAGCCGGTGAAGCGGATGAGCGCTGCCTGCTCGTCCGGCGTCGCAGGCCGGCCAGCGGCGTCGATCTCGGCCGCGAGACGGATCGCCGCGATGTTGTCGCGGGCGCGATCGCGCCAGGACGCGGCGAGGCCTCGCCCATCGAGAAGCCGGACATTCTCGCCCTTCGGCATTGATCCGATCGGCGATGCCGACGGCGCCGCAGGCGCCGGCATCACAGGCGGCGGATCATCGTCATTGCCGTCGGCCGCGGGGTCCGGCGCGAACGCGGTGACGCCGAGGCCGAGACCCGGCGCGATTGCGGGATTGCCGAAGAGGTCGAGGGTGAAGGGATCGTCGTGCGCCATTGGGGAAGTCCTTCTGTTGGGCGCGCACGGCCGTCCGCCGGCGTCGCGGAGGCGACCGGCGGCACGACGTTGCGGAGGTTGGGAGGAGCGGGCCGGTGAACGGGCCGCGAAAATGCGAAAGCCCGGCGCGGGGCCGGGCTGGTCGCAGGTTCGGGAGGGCGTTGCGGTCTATGCCGCTTCGGGCAGATGCCGGAACTGCACTGGCAGCTTCGCGGCGACCTCGTCATCGGTGAGATCGTCGAGCGGCTTCAGGACCGTGCCGAGACCGCCGCAATAGACGAGCACGGTGCGCTTGCCCTGCAGGGGAGCCGGCCATCCCTTGCCGGCATAGCCGCGATAGTCGTCATGCGTGCCCGACCAGATGTGCTCAAGGCGTTCGTCGCGCGTCATGGCGCGGACCGGGCGGGACTCCCGCTCGATGATCGCTCGCTTCATCTGCTCGGGCGAGCCACGATCGGACAGGTCGCAATAGCCGTGGAAGAAGCGCTTGCGACCGTCGATCCAGAGCGTGAAGAAGACGCTGGTGACGTTATCCGTCATGAATTCGCGCATCGCGAACATGTCGGCGCGCATCCAGAGCGGCGGCAGAATCTCCAGCATGTAATCATGCTCGGGTTCGGCGATCTCGAACCACTCGCCGGCAAAGAGAGGCGCGGCATCGCCGGCCCCGTAGGTCGGATCGCCACGATGTCGGTTGAACAGACGGTGCATCTCATGGCGCGTGGCGATGCCCTGGAAGATTTTGCGGATGGTCGGGAGGGTGTGCATGGCGGCTCCTTTCGGCCTCACGGGCCGAAAGCGTGAGCGATCCGCGTGATCCCTCATTCACTTCAGCCCTTCATCACCTCCTCCCGCGGGCCGCCTCTCCGGTCCGGCGGGTCAAGGGCCGCGGAACGCGGGCGAAGCTTCCCTTGACGCGCCGGCCGGGCATGCGGCATCGCGCTTTTCACTCCTCCTCCCCTTTTTCATTCCCCTCTTTCACGTCGGCGCGGCGCTGTTCGGCGCTCTGGATGGCCGCGAGCGCGGCCTTGAACACGGCCGAGCCCCGCTCCTCCGCGAGCTGGGTCGCTGCGGCGACGGCGAGGCATGCGAGATGGATGTCGTCGTCGGTGACAGCGTCCGGCGACAGCGTCGTGAGCGCATCGTCGTAGGCGATGACCTCGCCGATCATCGTGCGCACCTCATTTTCGTCGAAGCGCAGGAGCACATGCGTTCGCGGCGCTGCTGCAGCCGCAAGCTCCTTGCGGAATTGCTCCAGCACCTCGTCCGTCGAGCATGACCGGATCGAACCGGCGGTGATCAGCGTGGCCATCCCGCCAAATCCATCCGGCAACATGCGCGAGCACGTGAACGCCGATGAGACGGCAATCTCGTCGAGCGTCGCGGAACGGCGCACGATGTCCTGAAAGATGGTCGACCAGGAGACGTCGGTGAGATCGAGCTCCGCAGAGGTGTCGGCGGCGGCGATCTCCCCGAGCCGGTTCTCGACGATGGCATTGAGGACGCTGTCGGCGCCGGCGGAGTCGCGATGCGCAGCGCGCAGCGCCGCGGCGGCGATGTCGATGCACTCCGCCGGACTCGCGTCGGCGAAGAAAAGCGTTCCGGCGCCATCCTGCTCGGCGGTGAACATATGTGAGAGCACGAGCCGCTCGAGCGGCGTCATGTCAGTGTCGGGAATCGTCGTCTGCACGACGGTTGGAACGCAGTAGCTGGCCATGTCCGGCTCCTGAAAATGACAAAGCCCGGCAGGGCCGGGCGTGGTTGCGGGAAGGTGAATTGTGCGAGGCGCGATCAGTCGGGATCGCGGGCGCCGGCGAGGATCGCTTCGGCTTTGGCGATCGCCGCAGCCGCGCGGTCCTTCCAATAGGCGCAGTCCAACGCCTTGGCGCCGCTGGTCAGCACTTTGACCAGGCCGAGCAGCACCTCGAAATGATCGGCCTTGCGCTGAAGCGTTTCTCGATAGTGCGACGGCACCGGCACGGACGGCGCCTGATAGGCGGTGTCGCGGCCTTTCCAGACGCCGGTGACGTAGGTCTCGCCGGCGGTTTCGTGGTCGTGCTTCTCGCCGTCCCAGTCGTCCTCGACGGCGAGCCGGCAGGCCGCAGCGAGATCGGCCGCTTCGTAGCTGCGCTGGCGATGGACCGGCAGGCGATAGGTCGTCTCGATTGTGTAGATTGGCATGAGGTTGCCCTTCCCTTCGGGTGTTGAAGACACCCTCAGGGCGCGGCCGCATCGAAGGTCCGGCGGGTCAAGGGCCGCGGCACGCGGGCGAAGCCTCCCTTGACGCGTCGGCCGGACATGCGGCACCGGGAGCCTCTCCGCCTCACTCTTTTTCTCGAGCGCCTGCTTCTGCGTTGAGCGGCCGCGCTATCGTCTCATTCGTCGCGCCGCCTTCAGGTCCTCATTCCAGTCATCGTCCGTCGGGCGCAGGCGATCGTAGCCGGCGCCGACATCCTCTGCGATGGCGCGCAGGCGGTTGCCGAACACGTCGCCCTGCAGGTTGCTGTCGGTCGCGGCGACAAGAACCGTGCCAGGGCGCGTGGCGACGGCGCGGATCGCCGCTTCGGTCGTCGGCGACCAGCCGCCGCCGGTGCTGACATAGAGCGTATCGTGGCGCAGGCCTTCGATCGCGGCACGGCTCATCGCGTCGATCGCCGCCTCGGTGACGCAGACGCGCGTCGCATGCGTCGCGCCGAGACGGAACAGCACCTTCGATCCGTCAGTCGCAAAGCCGCGCCATTCGGGGCCGCGCTCTTCCCAGCCGACAACAACGCCGGCGTCGTCCGTATGCGCCGCCCACATGCTGCCATGCGGACCTTCGCGCAGCCGGTCCTGATCGACGGCCTCCTGAATCAAGTGATCGGGAATGGCGCGCGTCTCGGCGAGATAGCGCCAGGTCGGCGAGCCCGGCCGCGGCTTGAGACGCGCGGCCCAACGATGCGCGAGCGGCGCGGTTGGCTTGGCCCGCGCCGGGCGTTTCCAGGCCGGCTGCGTCGGCGTGAAGCCAACAAGCTCGGCGACCTGCTGCAGAGCCACCGCAAAACCGGCGGCGCCGAGATGCTCGGCGAGGTCGAAGACGTCGCCCTTCGCTTCCGACATCGGATCGAACCAGCCGCGCCCGTCGTGAATGACGATGACGATCTGGCCCTCGCCGTGGCGGTATTTGACCGCCTTGCGGGTGCTCTCCTTCAAGTCGACCTTCCAGCCCGCCCTCTCCAGGACGGACGCGCAGGGCACCTTCCCCCGCAGCTCGTCGATGTCTTTCTTCTCCATGACACTTACGCCGAACCCGCCGCGGCGGCGATGTCCAGCCCTTTCTTCGGTTGGCTTCGCATTTCCCGCCATTGACGGGACGACTCCGACCAGCCGCGAAGCCTGCCGGGGGCAAGGGCGCGTTGACAAGACGTTGCATTCGTCGGGCTCCGGGCGCGGCGGAGCCTCCCTTGCGGCCGGCAAGGCGCAAGCGGCAGCCGGCGCCCGCCGTCCACAACCCTCCCCCGGCCGATCGGCATCCGGACACGGGCGTTGTCGCAGGGACACCGGGCTCGTGTGACCCGTCGGATTCGACAGGGTGTGCGGCTCGCCGCGCCGGTGGATGCTCCCGCCCACGGCGCACGCGTCGGCATGGGAGCCATCGGAATGCGAGCAAGTGGAATGGCGCGGCTGCTCGGGCATGGCGCGGACGCAGGCAAGTCCGACGCTGCAGGAAAGACCGCCGCGCATGCCGGACAGGATGCCAGTCGGAATGAAACGGGGAGACATCACATGCCAGCCATCGGCTACGTCAACAAACTCGACGACGGTTCCTATCGCGGCACGCTGCGGACGCTGTCGATCTCAGCGGCGCTGAAGATCATGCCGAACAAGGAGAAGAAGCCGGACAGCGACCGGCCCGACTATCGCGTCTATGCCAACGGCGCGGAAATCGGCGGCGCCTGGATTCGCAAGAACAAGGAGAACGGCGCCGACTATGTGTCGATCTCGATCTCGGCGCCCGAGTTCGGCCCGCGCAAACTATTCGCCAATCTCGGCCGCGCGGCGGGATCGGAGGGCGACGACGAGTTCGCGGTGATCTGGAATCCGACCGAATAGCGCATACCGCCTGGGTCGCCTGACTGCCGTTGTCCACCTTGGCGCGCGTCAGCGACGAAAGCCCGAAGGGTGAAGACCCGCGCAAGAGGGGCTTCAGCGCAGCCGCCGGCGCGGTCCCGCAGGGAGACGCCCATCTCGTCTGACCGGCGATGGGCCCCTACATTGGGGCCTATGTGCAACAATTACGAGCAGCACGTCCGCTGGCAGGAATACTGCAAAATGATGCAGGACCTCGCGCTCGGCATCCCGACACAGCAGACCGAACTCGACCTGCCGGAAGCAGACGACATCAAGATCAACGATCGCGGCCCGGTGATGCGCGCCGCCGGCAATCATGTCGAGCTCGCCTCGATGAATTTCAGCTTTCCGCCATCCGGCCGTGGCGGTCCGGTGTTCAATTTCCGGAGTGAGAACCGGCGCTTCGATCAGAGCAACCGCTGCATCATTCCGGCCAGCGCTTTCTACGAGTTCGTGGGGAAGAAATATCCGAAAGCAAAATATCGCTTCGCGCTCAAAGGCTCGCCGATCACGGGCATCGCCGGCGTCTGGCGCGAGGGCCAGGGCAATCATCCCGCGTCCTTTGCGATGCTGACGACAGCGCCAGGCGAGGACATCGCGCCCTACCACAATCGCCAGGTCGTGGTGCTGAAGCCGAAGGACTGGCCCGGCTGGCTGCAGCTTACCAGTCCGGAGGCCGAATTATTGCGCCCCCTGCCGAAGGGAACGTTGAATGTCGAACTTGTTCGCGAGGGCAGCGACTGATGGCGCGTCAACGCTTGCGGTTTGCCAATCCGAGCGTCAGTCGTCGAGCTTCTTGCTCTTGAACGTGTAGTCCGCGTTGAATTTCAGATCGTAAGCCCGACCGTCACTGCAGGAGGCGCTGTCGACCTCAAATTCGCGGTCATCGTCATCCCATTCCATCTTGCCGCCGGTACAACCCTGGGCCGCGACGGCTGACACGAGTCGGGCGCGCTCGGTGTCGGTGACCGCACGGTCGGCTTTGGCCTGGACCGTAACGATCGCCAGAAGAAAGAGAGACGCCAGCAGTACGCGCATGACGCGGACCTCGCTTCGGCACATCATTCCAGCGCCGTTCGCGGACGCTCAAGGACCAAACCGCCAGATTGCGAATTCGTTCGACTTAAATGCCTGTTCATGATTTGTACCATAGCCTCGGGATTCGGGGCAAGGGCATGCTGCAGCAGGTCAGGACGGCGCATCAACAGGACGCAAGCGGCGCGGCTTATCTCGCCGGGCTGAATGTCGAGCAGCGTCGCGCGGTCGAGCACGGCTGCGACGCGCTGGCTGACGCCCCGCCTCTGCCCCGCCTCTCTTGATCATCGCCGGCGCCGGCTCCGGCAAGACGAACACGCTGGCGCATCGCGTGGCCCATCTCGTGGTTTCGGGCGCGGACCCGCGCCGCATCATGCTGCTGACATTCTCGCGCCGGGCGGCGGTCGAAATGCAACGTCGCGTCGAACGGATCATGGCGAAGGCGCTCGGACCGAACGCCGGCGCGATGGCCGATGCGCTGGCCTGGTCGGGGACATTCCATGCGATGGGCGCCCGGCTTTTGCGCGAATACGCGGCGGACATCGGACTGGATTCGGCCTTCACCATCCATGATCGGGAAGACTCCGCCGACCTGATGAATCTCGTGCGCCACAATCTCGGCTTCTCCAAGATGGAGAAGCGCTTCCCGAAGAAGGATACGTGTCTGGCGATCTATTCGCGGGCCGTGAACGCGGAAACCCCGCTCGGCGAAGTGCTCGGTAGCGTCTTCCCATGGTGCATTGAATGGGAGGCCGAACTGCAACGGTTGTTCGGCGCCTACGTCGAGGCCAAGCAGAAGCAGAATGTGCTCGATTACGACGATCTGCTGCTCTACTGGGCGCAGATGATGATGGCGCCGGCGCTCGCCGAGGATCTTGCTGACCGCTTCGACCATGTCCTGATCGACGAGTATCAGGACACGAACAGGCTTCAGGCCTCGATCCTGCTCAACTTCAAACCGACCGGCCGCGGCCTCACGGTCGTCGGCGACGACGCGCAGTCGATCTATTCGTTCCGCGCGGCGACGGTGCGCAACATCCTCGACTTTCCCGGTCACTTCACGCCGAAGGCCGAGTTGATCACGCTCGAGCAGAACTATCGCTCGACGCAGCCGGTCCTCGCCGCGGCCAATGCGGTGATTGATCTGGCGTCGGAACGCTTCACGAAAAACCTCTGGTCCGATCGCGCATCATCCGATCTGCCCACGCTCGTCAACGTCGCCGACGACATTGCGCAGGCCGGCTACATCGTCGAAAATATCCTCGCCAATCGCGAAGCCGGGCAGCGCCTGAAGTCGCAGGCGGTCCTGTTCCGGACGTCAAGCCACAGCGCGACGCTCGAGGTCGAGCTGACCCGCCGCAACATCCCATTCGTCAAATTCGGCGGCCTCAAATTTCTCGAGGCGGCGCACATCAAGGATGTGCTCGCGGTGATGCGCTGGGCGCACAATCTGCGCGATCGCGTCGCTGGATTCCGGGTGGCCCAGCTCCTGCCCGGCATCGGCCCGGGCACGGCTGCGAAGCTTCTCGACGCCATCGCCGAAAGCGGGAGCGCGGCCTCGGGCCTGCACGGCTTCCGTCCTCCGGCCGCGGCTGCCACACAATGGCAGGAGTTCGTCGAGACCATGAGCGCGCTGCATCTCGGCGCGGCGGGATGGCCGTCCGAACTTGATCTCGCCTGCCGCTGGTATCTGCCCTTCATGGAGCAACGCTACGAAGACGCAATACAACGGCAGGCCGACCTGACGCAGCTTGCGCAGATCGCAGCCAGCTATCCGACACGCGAACGCTTCCTGACCGAACTGACGCTCGACCCGCCCGATGCGACGAGCGACCAGACCGGTCCGCCGCTGCTCGATGAAGACTATCTGATCCTCTCGACCATTCATTCCGCCAAGGGCCAGGAATGGTCGTCGGTGTTCGTCCTCAACGTGGTCGATGGGTGCATTCCCTCCGACCTCGGCGTCGGCTCGACGCCGGAGATCGAGGAAGAACGCCGGCTTCTCTACGTTGCCATGACGCGGGCCAAGGATCAGCTTCATCTGATGATCCCGCAGCGCTTTTTCACGCATGGCCAGCGCAGCCTCGGCGACCGCCACGTCTATGCGCAGCGCACGCGCTTTATTCCGAACGGGATCACGAAGCATTTCCAGAGCCGGTATTGGCCGCGGGCCCAGACGGCTTCCGCTTCGGCGCGCTCGACGCGTACGCCAATCGACATGAAGGCGCGCATGCGCGGCATGTGGGAAAACAGCTAAAAGCGGGGCCATCTACCACAGCCGTTCGCGGCTTCCGTAAAGCGGATGCTGTTTTGGTACACCCACACGGCGAATGGCCGTTATCGCCTGGTCGCGCTCCTGAAAACTGCCGCGGCATTCATTATAGGTGCCCGTCGGGGGATAGGCGCCCACGACCAGGAAGGTCGAACCTGCGTTCAGACATTCATGTCCAACGCCGGCCGGCACGACGATGACGTCGCCGGCGCCGACCTTGACGGTCTTGCCCTTGTTGCCGCCGAGCCGCAGCGTCGCGGAGCCGCGGGCAATCCCCAGCACCTCGTGGATCATTGAGTGATAGTGGACGTAGTCGTAAATCCCGTTACGCCAGGCCTCGCCCCAACCGTTGATGTTGAACAGCTTCTCCAGAACGGCGGCTGAATCGTCCTTGCGGCCGAACCGGAGGGCTTTGCGGTAATAGAGCAACGGAAACTTGGGATTGTTCGGGATGTAGCCGTCGTCGCGGAATTTCATGCGAGAGGGACGGACGTCACGCACGCAGCCGAGCGCCTCCTCCCGGCTCGGGATGCCGATGCCGGTCGCCTTTTCGACGATGCGCTTGACGGGTTCGATGACGTCCATGCCTTGAACTGAACGCCGAGCGAGGCATCGAGTTTCAGCGGGGCACCCGATATGACCGATCGTGACCCGCCGGGGACCTGGCTCGAGGCGGACAATTCCAAGACTCCGAGAGCACAGTTCGATCAGAAGGCGGCCGCGATCATGCGCGCTGCAGCGGCCAATAACAGAACCGCCAGCACCAGCCTCAGCGCACCCGGCTTGAGATACTGCGTGCCCAGCCACGATCCGACAAGCCCGCCGACGGCGACACAAGCCAGCCATATCGGCAATTGCGTGGGCAGAGATGGCATCGTCGCCCATGCACCGAGCAGAGCAGCCGCCGAGTTCAGAAGGTTGAACACCGCCGATATGGCGGCGGCCGTCCTTGTTTCGGTCCAGCGCATTGCAAGCACAACAGGCGCGAGGAAAATCCCGCCGCCGACGCCCGTCACACCGGACACCAGTCCGATCGCGCCGCCGACCAGAAGCGACGGGAGGAACGGAGGAACAACGGGCGCTTGCTGGTCGAGCATCGAGGCGGATTTTACGGAGCGAAGCATCAGCACCCCGGCGACGAGCAACAACACGCCCACGACAGGCATGTAAACGGCCGCGGGGAGATGGAGCGCGCCGCCCAACAGCGAGAAAGGAGCGCCAAGCACGGCGAACGGATAGACGGTGCGCCAGGTCAGCATGCCGGCGCGATAGAAGCGATAGCATCCGATCGCTGACACCAGCACGTTGAGCGCGAGGGCGGTCGGCTTGATCGTTGCCGGATCGAAGCCGATCAAGCCCATCACGGCGACATAGCCGGTGCCGCCGGCCTGTCCCACCGCTGAGTAGAAGAGCGCCACGACCGCCAGGGCAAGGGCAAACAGAGCGTCAGTCATATGGTGGCTGTAGCACCCGTTGCAGTGAGCTTGAAAGCAACGCCCGGCATTCACGATCGTCCGTTACCGGAAATCTCGTGTCTTCACGCGTGTCAGATGAAACGGAACGGAGGCCTATCGGCGCGTGCCCGGTTTCTCCCTAACAAATCTGCGGAAACCGGCATTCGAAGCCCGGCAGCGCAAAGCAGTAGGAACCGGCCTCATGCCCGAGCCAGCGACGGCCTCATCAAGGCAGGTGCAGGGAGAAACCCGGCGGCTACCGCCGTCTTGTGCGCAGCCAGGAGACCTGCAAGCGCCAACAGGTTGATGGAGAAAATCCAGCCGACAACGGAAGGCGAAAATGCCTCGGCGCTCGATGGCAAGACAGCCGTTGCCGCGAACAAGGCCAGCTCGTGAATCGCAAAAGCGGCAAGGAACGCACCGCCCGCAACGATGATCGTGGAACCGAAGCGGCCGGCGGCCATGGAGACGGCGAACGCCGCAAGCACTGCCGCGACGCCGATAGCGGCCCCCCAAGCAAAGCTGTCCCACGTTCGCGGATATCCAAGAAGCCCGTAGCCGACCGCTTGATTCAAAAACCACGCCACCCCAATCAGCGAAAGGGCGTCGCGGCGGCGCATCTGCGTTCCCGCGACCGTCACAAGAGCTGCGAAGGGCGTTGCACAAGCAAGCGCCAGGCTGAACAACACGCTGGAACCGGCAACGAGTGCGATCCAGATCGACGTCCGCGCCGAATGCGGAAGCCCGGCAGCGTGCGGATTCTCAATTCTGGATCGCATATCGCACTCCGTCGGTTCAATCCCACGCCAGCGCGCCGCCGTTCTGGTATTCGATGACGCGCGTTTCAAAGAAGTTCTTTTCTTTCTTGAGGTCCATCGCCTCGCTCATCCACGGGAAGGGATTGTCCGCCTCCGCGAACACCGGCGCAAGCCCGAGCTGGGCGCAGCGCCGGTTGGCGATGAAGTGCATGTAGGTTTCGCACAAAGCCGCATTGAGGCCAAGGAAGCCGCGCGGCATCGTGTCCCGCCCGTACTTCGCCTCCAGTTCGGCCGCGTTCTTCAGCATCCCGCGAACCTCCCCCTGGAACGTTTCCGTCCAGAGATGGGGGTTTTCGATCTTGATCTGATTGATGACGTCGATCCCGAAATTCAGGTGAATGCTCTCGTCGCGCAGGATGTACTGGTACTGCTCGGCGATGCCGACCATCTTGTTGCGCCGCCCGAGCGAGAGGATCTGCGCAAAGCCGGTGTAGAACCACATGCCCTCGAAGACGACGTAGAAGGCGACGAGGTCGCGCAGGAAGGCCTGATCGGCATCGGGCGTCCCCGTCTTGAAGTTCGCATCATCGAGATGCTGCGTATGCTTGAGGGCCCACGCAGCCTTGTCGGTGATGGACGGCACCTCGCGGTACATATTGAACAGCTCGCCCTCATCGAGGCCGAGGCTTTCGACGATGTACTGGAACGTGTGCGTATGCACGGCTTCCTCGAAGGCCTGCCGCAGAAGGTACTGGCGGCATTCGGGATTGGTCAGATGCCGGTAGATCGCCAGCACGATGTTGTTGGCGACCAGACTCTCGGAGGCGGCGAAGAAGCCGAGATTGCGCTTGATCATGCGCCGCTCGTCTTCGGTCAGGCCGTCTTTGGACTTCCAAAGCGCGATATCGGCCTGCATCGACACTTCCGTCGGCATCCAGTGATTGTTGCAACCCGAAAGATACTTCTCCCACGCCCAGCGGTATTTGAGCGGCAGAAGCTGGTTCACGTCGGCGCGCGCGTTGATCATGCGCTTGTCATCGACCCGCACGCGCGCCGCGCCGCGATCGATGGCGCCAAGGCCGGTTGCATCCACGGGGGCAGCCTCCGGCAATGAATTGTCACTCCCGGAAAGAACGGGACGGACGATGTGCAGCGGCTTGGCCGCGGTGTCAGACCAGTCGAGCATAATTCTTTTCCCTTTTTCTTCGCTGCTTACTGGCAGGCTTCGCAGTCGGGGTCGTCGATCGAGCAGGCCTTGCCCCAGGCTTCTACCTGGGCATGACCGTTTCCGTTCGCATGACCGTTCGTGTGGCCGTTGGCATGCCCGTTCGCATGGCCATTGGTCGGAGCGGCGGCCGGCACGGAAGCCGAGACGGCGTTGAGCTTGCCATCGGTGCCTTTCAGCGTGGATTTCTCGACATGCGTCGCGGAGCGCGAGCGCAGATAGTAGGTGGTCTTGAGGCCCCGCTTCCACGCATGGCGATAGAGCGTGTCGAGCTTCTTGCCCGAGGGATTGGCGATGTAGAGATTGAGCGACTGCGATTGGTCGATCCATTTCTGACGCCGGGCCGCAGCGTCGATGAGCCATGCCGAGTCAATCTCGAAGGCGGTCGCATAGAGCGCCTTCAAATCGTCCGGCACGCGATCGATCTGGCCGAGGCTTCCGTCGAAATACTTCAAATCTGATATCATGACCTCATCCCACAGCCCGCGGCTCTTGAGATCGCGCACGAGGTAGGCGTTCACGACCGTAAAGTCCCCGGACATGTTGGATTTGACGTAGAGATTTTGGTAGGCGGGCTCGATTGACTGCGAGACGGCGCAGATATTCGAGATCGTGGCGGTCGGCGCGATCGCCATGGTGTTGGAGTTGCGCATGCCGACGGTCATCACGCGCTGACGCAAGGTATCCCAATCGAGGCGACTCCCACGGTCGAGATCGACCGGCGCGCCGCGCGCCTCATCAACGATCTTGATGGAATCGAGCGGCAGGATTCCCTTGGACCAAAGCGATCCCTCATAGGACGGATAGCGCCCGCGCTCGGCCGCAAGATCGACGGACCCCGAAATCGCCCAATAGGAAATCGCCTCCATGCTTTCGTCGGCGAAGGCGACCGCTCCGTCCGAGGCGTAGGGCAGCCGGAGGATGTTGAGCACGTCCTGGAAGCCCATGATGCCGAGCCCGACCGGCCGATGGCGCAGGTTGGAATTGCGCGCTTCGGGGATGGTGTAAAAATTCACGTCGAGGACGTTGTCGAGCATCCGCATCGCGGTCGTCACGGTGCGCGCAAGATGCTCGTGGTCGAGCTTGCCGTCCGCGATGTGGTTGACGAGGTTGACCGAGCCGAGGTTGCAGACCGCAACTTCCGTGTTCGAGGTGTTGAGCGTGATCTCGGTGCAAAGGTTGGACGAATGCACGACGCCGCAATGCTGCTGCGGCGAGCGGAGATTGCACGGGTCCTTGAAGGTGATCCACGGATGCCCCGTCTCGAACAGCATGGTGAGCATCTTGCGCCAAAGGTCGACAGCGCGAAGCTGCCTGGTCACGCGCATTTCACCGCGCGCGGATCTGGCTTCATAGAAGGCGTAACGCTCGGCAAAGGCCTTGCCGGTGAGATCGTGGAGGTCGGGGGTTTCGTCCGGGGAGAACAGCGTCCAGGCGCCATCTTCTTCCACGCGCTGCATGAAGAGGTCCGGCACCCAATTGGCTGTGTTCATGTCATGGGTGCGGCGGCGATCGTCGCCTGTGTTCTTGCGAAGGTCGAGGAACTCCTCGATGTCCACATGCCAGGTTTCGAGATAGGCGCAGACCGCGCCCTTGCGCTTGCCGCCCTGGTTGACGGCAATCGCGGTATCGTTGGCGACTTTCAGGAATGGCACCACGCCCTGGCTTTCGCCATTGGTGCCCTTGATATGCGCACCAAGGCCGCGCACGCGCGTCCAGTCGTTGCCGAGCCCGCCCGCGTATTTGGAGAGCAGCGCATTGTCCTTGATGGCTTTGAAGATGCCGTCGAGATCGTCGGCGACGGTGGTGAGGAAGCAGGATGAGAGCTGCGAGCGCAGCGTGCCGGCGTTGAACAGCGTCGGCGTCGATGCCATGAAATCGAAGCTCGAAAGCAAGTTATAGAACTCGATCGCCTTTCCTTCACGGTCGATTTCACGCAAGGCTAGGCCGCAGGCGACGCGCATGAAGAAGGCTTGCGGCAGTTCGAACCGCGTGCCGCGCGCATGCAGGAAATAGCGGTCGTAGAGCGTCTGGAGGCCAAGGTAGTCGAATTGCAGGTCGCGCTCGGGCTTGAGGGCTTCGGCGAGACGCGCAAGGTCGAAGCGGCCGATTTCAGGATCGAGCAATTCATTCGTGATGCCGGTCTGCACATAGGCGCGGAAATATTCCGCATAACGCCCGGCCATTTCGGCCTGCGTCGCCTGTTCGGGCTGGCCCATCACGAAGCTCAGGGCTTCGCGGCGCAGCTTGTCCAACAGAAGCCGCGCGCTGGCCTTGGCGTAATCGGGATCGGTCTCGACGAGGGTGCGCGCGGCAAGGATCGGCGCCAGCGCCAGCTCATCCACGCTGATGCCGTCATAAAGATTGCGCTGGGCCTCTGTCAGGATGGCTTCGGCCGAGACACCGTCAAGCCCGGCGGACGCTTCCTCGACCACGGCGGCGAGGCGCTTGCTGTCGAGCGGCACCAGCGTGCCATCGGCGGTCTTCATATGCAGGGACGGCGTGGCGGTGGCCGCTTTGCCTTTGGTCTTTGTCTCCGCCTTGGCGCGTTCGCGCGCGCGATCCTCGCGGTACAGCACATAGGCGCGCGCGACCTTGTGATGCTCGCTTCGCATCAGCGCGAGTTCGGCCTGATCCTGGATGTCCTCGATATGGAAGGTGCGCCCGGCATCGGCGCGGCGCGTCAGGCTGGCGACGATCTGATCGGTCAGCTCAGCCACCACGTCATGGACGCGCCGCGACGCCGCGGCGCTGCTGCCCTCGACCGCAAGAAACGCCTTGGTCAGGGCGACGGTGATCTTGGAGGCGTCGAAGGGCGAAACCGATCCGTTGCGGCGAATGACCTGATAGCCCGGCTCGCTTGCGGGCGAAGCCGAAGCGGCAGGGTTAGACAAACGCACGACACGCGCGGCAGCGGCAGTTTCCGTTCCGAGAGACATTGGCTCAAGACCCCGTGGTTGTTGCGGGCCGGGGTCTAAGCGGAGGCGCATGCAGGAAGAGGAGCGGCGGATGCCGCAACCTGCCACGCGACCACCGGGACACCCCGCCCAGGGACGTTTCTGGTGTCGCGGCAGGTCTCCTGGCTCGCGGGTCTTAGCATCCGTCCGGTCTTCCCGAAATCGTGCGATTCCAGTGACGTAAAACGTGGACTTCAGCTCTCCGCTTACAGTTGCGGGGGCAGCACCGGCTTTGCCCAAAACATAGGCGCACCGGCTTCCCTCTTAGCTCCCGATATTGCGACTCGGGAGAACCGTGACCACCATATCTAGTAGTTTTATACGACTCGGTGTCAATAAATCGTTTCGACCGTCGTCACTGAATTCTCATAATTCACAGCCGCTCCGGAACCCTGCGCATCGGCTTTCCGCCAAGCCACGATGATCCCAGGGTTATTCGACAGGCGCGCGATTTCCTGGGGCGGATGCAGCGCAAAATGGATCGACTGCTGGCCACGGCGGAAGGAGCCTGTGCCTGACTTGGGAAGCCGTCCGTCCTTTGTCCAGCGCCGCCGCTCGCGCGGTGTGATCTCCAGAATCTCCTCAACGACCTTTGGATAAAGACGCTCCTGCCGGAAGGCATCCAGTGCTTCATCGATGGCGGACAGAAGATCAACGAGATCGATAGTGGCCTGCGGCGGGATCGTGGTCCGGATGCCTTCTTCCTTCGCCGATACCTTGAGCCGGTGCCGTCGCAGCAGGCCCGCAACCCGGCGGCGGGCTTCCCGCGCGCGGCGCGCGGAGCCAAGCGTCAATTCGCGCGGCGGCGTGAAGCTCAATACAATTCCGGCCGCGCCATCATCGATGGTGACATAGCGGCTATGCAGGGCGGCGACGCTCACGCGGTTCTTCCAGCAGCTTCATTCATGAGGGCGCGCACTCTCCCGCCGGGCGTCATCCGGGTCAACTCGCGGCGTAGGGTGCAAAGGCGCTGCGGTTTTCATCGGCGTGAAGGTGGCGGCCCACCGGCGGAAAGGCGCGCTGTGGGCAATTGGTCCTTTCGCAAATCCGGCAACCCGCGCCGATAGGCGTCGCGGCCATGGGGTTGGTGAGATCGAGGCCGTCCGAATAGACGAGACGGCCCGCATGCTGGAGATCGCAGCCGAGCGCAATGGCGAAGGTCTTGCGCGGCGCATGATACCCGCCCTGGCCGTGCGAGACGGCGCGCGCCACCCAGAGATAGGTGCGCTCGTCTGGCATGCGGGCGAGCTGCGTCAGGATGCGGTCCGGCTGCGCGAAGGCTTCATAGACGTTCCAGAGCGGGCAGGTGCCGCCGATGCGCGAGAAGTGAAAATCGGTCGCCGACTGGCGCTTGGAGATGTTGCCCGCGCGATCGACGCGGATGAAGAAAAACGGGACGCCGCGTGCGCCGGGCCGCTGAAGCGTGCTGAGCCGGTGGCACGCCGTCTCGAACCCGACACCGAAAGTCTGGCCGAGAAGATCGATGTCGTAGCGGCATGCTTCCGCCATGTCGCGGAAGGCCGAGTACGGCAACAGCAGCGCCCCCGCGAAATAATTGGCAAGGCCGATGCGCGCGAGGCGGCGGGATTCATCATCGGCAAAAGACCCCGCGGCCACGATGGCATTGATGGTTTCGCTCTGTTCGAGGAAGGCTAGCTGCGTTGCCATCTGGAAGGCTTGCTGGCCGGAGCGCAGGCGCCGTGAAAGACGCAACACGCCCGCGCTTTGATCGAACCTTCGCTGTGCGTCCTGCGATCCATCTTCGGAGGCCGCGACCAGCACACGGACGCCATGGCGCGTGGATAGCCGCGCCATCAACGCGGCGGCCATGTTGCCGGGCGGAAGATTTTCTTCGCGCGCGATGCGCTCGGCTTCTTCATCCAGCTCGGCGATGTAATTGTGTCGCGCATAGAAGAAGTCGCGCACTTCCTCGAACGGCGTCGATACCGCCGAGACGGCACGGTCCTGCCGGTCATCGCCGAGCCGGACCGCGAGCGCCGCCGATTGTTCGATCGCGCGGCGATAACGCCGATGGAGCGACACGAAGGCGCGGCCCACGGCTGGCATGTTGGAAGCAAGCGCCCGCAATTCGGCGGTGACGATCGCTTCGCCGATGACCGGATCGGACAGCGCCTCCTTGAGATCGCCGATCAGCCGCGCCTCGTCGTCTTCCGAGAAGAGCTGCACGTCGATGCCGAATGCGGCATTGAGCTTCAGCAGCACCGGCACCGTAAGGGGCCGCTGGTTGTTCTCGATCTGGTTCAGATAGCTCAGCGACAGGCCGATGGCGGAGGCCAGCGCCTGCTGCGTCATCCCCCGTTCCTCGCGCAGGCGCTTCAGCCGCACGCCCATGAAGGCTTTCTTCATCGGAGCTCCATACCTTCGCAGACTTTGCAAATCTGTCGGAACTGCTTCGCAAAACTCCGCAACTTCAGCCCTTTACGCTGTGTCCGCCTTGCAAATATTGCGAAGGACGGTCGCGAACGCAAGCGGCCAGCGGGAGCACATCAGCATGACGGCCCTCGCGCCGGACACACCTCCGACCAGCGAAACGCGCTTCGTCGAGATGATCTTCCCCGAACAGGCGAACCATTACGGCACGCTGTTCGGCGGAAACGCCCTCAGCCTCATGGGCAAGGCGGCCTTTGTCGCGGCGACGCGCCGCGCGCGGGTGCCCGTCGTCATGGCGCGCTCCGAGAAAGTCGAATTCCACGTTCCGGTGCGCGTCGGCGAGCTCATCGAACTGACCGCGCGCGTCACGCGTGTCGGGCGTTCGTCCATGACCGTCGCGGTCGATGCCATCTCGGAAGAACTCACTACAGGCAAGCGGCGCCTTGCGCTCCGCGGCTCGTTCGAAATGGTCGCGGTGAACGGCACGGGCAATCCCGTGCCCGTCTTGCCGTGGCCGTCCATTCCCACCCCGGAGGAAATCCCGTCGTGAAGCTGCATTCCGTCCGCACGCATAAATCCGCCGACAACCTGCCGCGGGCAGCGCAACTCGCCTGGAAGATCGCCGAGGTCGCGGCCGATCCTGTTCCCGTCAGCCCGGCTGTGATCGAGATGATCGGCAACCGCCTTATCGACAATGCGGCGGTGGCGGCGGCATCCCTGTCGCGGCGGCCGGTGGCAAGCGCACGCGCGCAGGCGAACGCGCATCCGTTCAAACCGGGCGCCACGGTATTCGGCCTGTCACAGCACCGGCGGCTTTCGCCGGAATGGGCGGCCTGGGCCAACGGCGTTGCCGTGCGCGAGCTTGATTTTCACGACACGTATCTCGCGGCGGATTATTCGCATCCCGGCGACAACATCCCGCCCGTGCTGGCGGTTGCGCAGCATTGCGGCCTTGATGGCGCGGCGCTTCTGCGCGGCCTTGCGACCGGCTATGAAATCCAGGTCGATCTCGTGACGGGCATCTGCCTCCACGAACATAAGATCGATCATATCGCGCATCTCGGGCCTTCGGCGGCCGCGGGCATCGGAACGCTTCTGAACTTGCCAACCGAGACGATCTATCAGGCCGTGCAGCAGGCGCTGCATGTCACGACGACGACGCGCCAGTCGCGCAAGGGCCAAATCTCAAGCTGGAAAGCCTATGCGCCCGCCTTTGCAGGCAAGATGGCAATCGAGGCAGTCGATCGCGTCATGCGCGGCGAAGGCGCGCCGTCGCCCGCCTGGGAAGGTGAAGACGGATTCATCGCCTATCTGCTTGGCGGTCCCAAGGTGGAATATCAGGTGCCGCTGCCGGAGAAGGGCGAGCCCAAGCGCGCGATCCTCGACACCTACACCAAGGAGCATTCGGCCGAATACCAGAGCCAGGCGCTGATCGACCTCGCGCGGCGGATGGGGCCCAAGGTCGGCGACCTATCCAGGGTGAAAAGCATCGTCATCCACACAAGCCATCACACCCATTATGTGATCGGCACCGGGGCGAACGATCCGCAGAAGATGGACCCTAAGGCGAGCCGCGAAACGCTCGATCATTCCATCATGTACATCTTCGCCGTCGCGCTCGAGGATGGCGGCTGGCATCACGAGCGCTCGTATGCTTCGGAGCGCGCACAGCGCCCCGGCACCGTCGCGCTCTGGCACAAGGTTTCGACCGTCGAAGATCCCGAATGGACACGGCGCTATCACAGCCACGATCCCAAGGAGAAGGCGTTCGGCGGCAAGGTGGTCGTCACGCTCAACGACGGTTCGGTCATCACCGACGAGATCGCGGTGGCCGATGCGCATCCGCTCGGCGCGCGTCCCTTTGGCCGCGAACAATACATCGCCAAATTCCGCACGCTCGCGGAAGGCATCGTCACGCCGCACGAACAGGATCGTTTCCTTGGCCTGATCGAGCGGCTGCCGAAACTGAAAGCTGACGATCTTGCGGGGCTGACCTTCACGGTCGAGCCGTCGCTGCTTGGCTCGACCAAGGCGACGGGGATTTTCGACTGGCGCGATGAGCACGGCGGCGCAACGCGCGGCCTTTCGGTCGTCGGCGAATAAGGGGGGTACCATGGCTGAACAACTGACCCGCACCAACGCGCCGCCCAAGAAGTCGGTGGCGCTCTCCGGCATCGTCGCCGGGAACACCGCGCTTTGCACGGTTGGCCGTACCGGCAACGACCTGCACTACCGCGGCTATGACATTCTCGATGTTGCCGAGACCTGCACT
>FRDC01000508.1_pt1 | contig 89010 bp, 71 predicted proteins | sample 1106171 | NCBI WGS metagenome assembly FRDC01 (sample SAMEA3930566, study PRJEB13176) | freshwater metagenome | biome: Drinking water system; feature: drinking water; material: water | place: Singapore | collected 2014-12-20
CGCGCGCCAGGTCGCGCGCGATCAGCGCCGGCTGCTCGGCCCCGCAATCGCCCGGCTGGGGCAGAGCGGCGCGCTCTGGGTCCGCGCGGCGCTCGCCGGGGGCGATGCGCAACACCTCATGGCTGACGCGAACGCGCTGGTTCGCCCGCTCGCAGGGGGCGGCGCGGTTTCGGCGCGCCCGGTCGCGGGGCCGCCGACCGCGACGCCGGGGGCGGCGAGCATCGATCGCTATTTCGCGCTGCCGCGCGCCGCCGGCTTCAGCCTCGGCCAACGCGTGCTCGTCGAATTGCCGCTCAGGGGCGGCGGCGCCGAGGGCGCGCTGAGCGTGCCCGCGTCGGCGATCCTGACCGACATCAACGGCGGCGAATGGGTCTATGTCGAAACCGCCCCCAACGCCTTCGAGCGCCGCCGGGTGGAGGTGTCGCGGATCGCGGGCGACCGCGCGTCGCTCGCGCGCGGGCCGGCGCCGGGCGCGCGCGTCGTGACCGCGGGCGCCGCCGAATTGTTCGGCACCGAGTTCGGCACCAAATAGCCATGCTCGCCGCGCTCATCGGCTTTTCGCTGCGCCAGCGCGCGCTCGTCCTCGCCGCCGCGCTGGTGCTGACGCTGCTCGGGCTGCGCGCCGCGACGCAGGCCAAGTTCGACGTCTTCCCCGAATTCGCGCCGCCGATCGTGGAGGTGCAGACCGAGGCGCCGGGGCTCTCGACCGAAGAGGTCGAAGCGCTCGTCACCGTGCCGATCGAAACGGCGGTGAACGGCGTGCCCGGGCTGGCGACGCTGCGCTCCAAATCGGTGCTCGGGCTGTCGTCGGTCGTGCTGCTGATGAAGGAGGGCAGCGACCCGATCCGCGCGCGGCAATTGGTGCAGGAACGGCTCGCGACCGTTGCCCCCCGGCTGCCCGCCGCCGTGCGCCCGCCGGTGCTGCTGCCGCCGCTCTCGGCCACCAGCCGCGCGATGAAGATCGGGCTTTCATCGAACACGCTCGACCAGATGGCGATGACCGAGCTCGCGCGCTGGACGATCCGCCCGCGGCTGATGGCGGTGCCGGGCGTCGCCAATGTCGCCATGTGGGGCGCGCGCGATCGCCAGCTTCAGATACAGGTCGATCCCGCCAAGCTCGCCGCCGCCAACCTAACCCTCGCCGATGTCCAGCGCGCGGCGGGCGACGCGGTGGTGGTGGCGGGCGGCGGCTTCGTCGACACGCCCAATCAGCGGCTCGCGGTGCGCCATGTGGCCGGCATCGCCGCCGCGCCCGATCTCGCGCGCGCGGTGATCCGCTCGGTCGGCGGCGCGCCGATCCGCATCGGCGACGTCGCGCGCGTGACCGATGGCTTCGCCCAGCCGATCGGCGACGCGATCATCGACGGGCGACCGGGTCTGTTGCTGATCGTCGAAAAGCAACAGGGCGCCAACACGCTTGAGTTGACGCGCGGCGTCGACCAGGCGCTCGCCGAGCTGCGACCGGCGCTCAAGGGCATCACCGTCGATGGCACCATCTTCCGCCCGGCGAGCTTCATCGAACGCGCGCTCGCCAATTTGCGCGAGGCTTTGTGGATCGGCTGCCTGCTCGTCGCGGCGATCCTGATCCTGTTCACGCGCGATTGGCGCGCGGCCGTCATCAGCCTGGCGGCGATCCCGCTCTCGCTGGTCGGCGCCGCGCTGGCGCTCGCCTGGTTCGGCATCGGCATCAACACGATGGTGATCGCGGGGCTGGTGATCGCGCTCGGCGAGATCGTCGACGATGCGATCATCGATGTCGAAAATATCGGCCGTCGCCTGCGGCTGGAGGCCGCCGAGCCCGCGCCGCGCCCGCCGCTCGCGGTGGTGCTGGCGGCGAGCCTCGAGGTGCGCAGCGCGGTCGTTTTCGCCAGCCTGATCGTGATGCTGGTGTTCCTGCCGGTGTTCTTCCTGGGCGGGGTGGCGGGCAGTTTCTTCCGCCCGCTCGCGCTCGCTTATATCGTCGCGATCGCCGCCTCGCTTTTGGTCGCGCTGACCGTCACGCCGGCGATGGCGCTGTGGCTGCTGCCGCGATCGGCGGCGCGGCGCGAGCCCGGCTGGGTGGTGGGCCTGCGCGCGCGTTATGCCCGGCTGCTCGACCCGATCCTGCCGCGCGGACGGCTGGCGGCGGGGGCGGTGGCGCTGGGGCTCGGCGTCTCGGCGCTGGGCTTTCTGACGCTGCGCCAGGAATTCCTGCCCGCCTTTCGCGAGACCGATTTTCTGATGCACTTCGTCGAAAAGCCGGGCACCTCGATCGCGGCGATGGACCGCATCACGATCCGCGCCGCCAAGGAGCTGACCGCGATCCCGGGCGTGCGCAATTTCGGCAGCCATATCGGCCGCGCCGAGCAGGGCGACGAGGTGTACGGCCCCAATTTCACCGAACTCTGGATCAGCCTCGACGAGCGCACGCCCTATGACGCGAGCGTGCGCCGCATCGAAGCCGCGATCGCGGGCTATCCCGGCCTCCAGCGCGACGTGCTCACTTATCTGCGCGAGCGGATCAAGGAAGTGCTGACCGGCGCTGGCGCGACCGTCGTCGTCCGCCTCTACGGCCCCGAGCTTGGCGAGCTGCGGTCGCTCGCCCAGCAGGTGAAGGGGCGCGTCGCCGATGTGCCCGGCGTCAAGGATTTGAAGGTCGAACAACAAAGCCTGATCCCGCAAATCCAGATCGAGCCGCGCCCCGAGATGCTCGCGCTCGCCGGGCTGACGGCGGGCGAGCTGCGCCGCACCGCCGCCACGTTCATCGGCGGCACGCGCGTCGGCGAAATTTACCGCGACCAGAAAAGCTTCGAGGTCGCGCTGTGGAGCCCGCCCGAAGCGCGCGCGAGCCTTGCCGCCTTGCGCGCGCTGCCGATCGCGGCGCCGGGGACGGTGCCGGGCCAGGCGGGGGCGACGCTGCGATTGGGCGATCTCGCCCGCGTGACGGTCCAGCCCGCCGCGAACGAGATCAAGCGCGAGAAAGGTTCGCGGCGCATCGACGTGACGATGAACATCGCCGCCGGCGCCGATCTCGCACGCGTCGCGGGAGCCGTTGAGGCGCGGGTGCGCGGCTTGCCGATGCCGGCGGGCTATTACCCGCAATTCCTGGGCGAGTGGCAGGCGCTCCAGCAATCGCGCCAGCAGCTCGGCCTGCTCGCGCTCGCGTGCTTGGCCGGCATCTTGTTCCTCGTTTGGCTCGAATTCCGCGCGGCGCGCATCGTCGCGCTGGTCGCGCTCAGCCTGCCCTTCGCGCTGGTCGGCGGCGTCGCGGCGGTGGCCGTGGGAGGTGGCGCGCTGTCGCTCGGCGCGCTGGTCGGGTTCGTGACCGTGCTGGGCATCGCCGCGCGCAACGGCATCATGCTGCTCAGCCATTATCGCCAGCTCGAAATCGAGGAAGGCGTGTCCTTCGGCCCGGCGCTGGCGCGGCGCGGCGCCGAGGAGCGGCTGGTGCCGATCCTGATGACGGCGGGGTGCGCCGCGCTGGCGCTGCTGCCGCTCGTCGTGCGCGGCGACGTGCCGGGGCAGGAGATCGAGCATCCGATGGCGCTGGTGATCCTGGGCGGTCTGATCAGCTCGACCGCGCTCAACCTGTTGCTGATGCCAGCACTTTATCTGCGCTTCGGACGGGGGCGCGGCGCATGAGGCGGGCGCTGATCCTCGCGCTGGTGCTCGCTGGCTGCGCGACGCCCAACGCGCCCTCGGTCGCGCCGACGCCGCCCACAGCCGCGATGGGGCCGTTCGCCGAGGCGGGCGCCGCCGCGCCGCTGCCCGACGATTGGTGGCGCTTGTTCGACGACGCCACGCTCGACGCCCACGTCGCCCGCGCGCTCGCCGCCAATCGCGATCTGCGCGTCGCCGCCGCGAATTTGGCAGCCGCCCGCGCGAACAGCCGGCTCGCCAACGCCAACCGCACGCCCGATCTCGTCCTCGAAAGCGGCGCGAGCCCGACGACTTTGGGGGTCAATCAGCCGACCACCACCTCGGTGCCCAAATCGAGCTTCGAGCTTGGCGGCGAGGTCGCTTTGGAGGTCGATCTGTTCGGGCGCCTGCGCAACCAGGCGGCGGCGGCTGGCGCCGATGCCGAGGCGGTCGCGGCGGTGCGCGACGGGGTGCGGGTGGCGGTGGTCGCCGATACCGTCGGCGCCTATCTCGATCTCTGTTCGGCGGGCGTGCTGGCGGGGGTCGTTCGGCGCCAGATCGCGCTGCAAAGCCGCCAGGTCGCGGCGGTCGCCGAGCAGCTCCGCGCCGGCGAGGTATCGCCGCTCGAACTCGCCCAGGCACGCCAGTTGCGCGCGCGGCTGGAGGCGACGCTGCCCCCGATCGCCGCCGAGGCGAAGCGCGCGCGCTATTTGCTCGCGAACCTGGAGGGGCTGCCCCCCGCCGAGGCCGTCGTGATCGACTGCCCGCGCCCGCCGGCGATCCGCGCGCCGCTCCCGCTGGGGGACGGCGCGGCGCTGCTCGCCCGCCGGCCCGATCTGCGCGAGGCCGAACGTCGCCTCGCCGCCGCCGCCGCGCGCGTGAAGGTGGCGACGGCCGAAATCTATCCGCGCGTCTCGCTCGGCGCCTCGGCGGGGCTGATCGCGGGCGGGGTCGATGCGTTCGTCACCCCGCTCATCAGCTGGGCGTTCGTCAACCCCGCGCGCGTGAAAGCGCGGATCGCGTTCCAGCGCGCCAATCAAGACGCCGCGCTCGCCCAGTTCGACGCGCTATGGCTCCGCGCGCTACGCGAGACCGAGACCGCGCTCGCCGACCTGAATGCCGAGGTCGCGCGCGGCGCGGCGCTACGAGCCGCCCAAACCGACGCCGACGCCGCGGCGCGCCGCGCCGAGGCGCGCGTACGGATCGGCGACGCGAACCCGCTGATCGCGCTCGACGCCCGCCGCACCGCCTTCGAAACCGAACTGCTCCGCGCCCAATCGGCGCAGCGCATTGCCCGGTTGCAGGTGGTACTGTTTCGGGCCTTGGGCGGGGGATGGCGGTGACGTTGGCGGCCATGCCTGACAATGGGCCGAGGCGTCCGTGACCCGCCGGTTTGATTGTCGTGCTTCGCCACGGGCACGAGCGCGTCGGGCATAACGCCTCCTTGTTGGAGGAACGCCCGGCGCGCTTTCGGCGACGCTGGCTCCAAAATCCAATCGAACCGGGGGCTCAGGCCGGTCACGGCGCTTCCAAGGCGAGCAGGGCAAAGGTCGCGAGCCAATGCTCGCCCATATAATCGTCGGCGAGATGGGGTAGGGCGGCGGCCAGATGCGCCTCGGCGATCGCGTATCCCGCCCCCGGATCGGGCAGCGCGTCCGCCAGCCGGCGCCAGCACCAGGCGCGGCTGAGATTGACGCCGTCGAGATGCGCGAGCCGGCCGTCGCGCCGATCGCTCACGGCGGCGGGCGCGCGCAGGCAGGCGGTGGCATCGCCCAGCGGATCGGGCCAGAAGCCGGCGAACCAGCGGGCGAAATCGCTCGGTTCCAGCACCGCGCGCATCAACACCGCTTCGCATAGGCTGGCCGAGAGGAAATCCTCGCCGCTCGGCTCCCAGGGGCGGCAGTCGCGGTCGAGCGCGTACCAGTTCCGCGCTCGACCCTCGATCAGGGCGGCGAGCGCGGGGTCGTGATCGCGCGCCCAGTCGAGCGCCAGGATCAGCGCGAAGGCGGTGTTGGCATGGGTGCCCGCGCGCACGGGATAGCCGAGCTTGGGCAGATAGACCGCGAAGCGCGCGGCGAAGGCGCGCGCCAGCGGCTCGAGCGCCGCGCCCCAGGGGCGATCCGCGCGCCGCGCCACTTCGCCGTGCAGCGCGAGCAGCCACCCCCAGCCATAGGGTCGTTCGAACCCGCCGGTCAGCGGTCGGTCGAGGAACGCGCGCTCGCCCGCCGCGCGTTCGGGGGTGAGTCTCTCGTCGGCCAGCGCTTCGATCGCGGGCGTTTCGGGCAGATCGGGAAAGAGCCGGGCCAGCCGCATCACCTGCCACCAGCCATGGACGCAGCTGTGCCAATCGAAGCTGCCGTGGAAGATCGGGTGCAACGCGCGCGGCAAGGCGAGGTCGTCGGGGCCGGTGAGCACGTGATCGAGCTTATAGGGCCATTCGCGCGTCAAATGCGCGCGCGTCAGCTTGGCGAAGCGCGCGGCGGTGGCATGGTCGAGCGTCATCGGAACCCCAGAAAATAGAGCAGCATGATGTTCGCCGCGAGCAGCGGCAGCGCGGTCGGGATTTGCGCGCGGATGACGGCGCTTTTGTCCTTCAGGTCGAGCAATGCGGCGGGCACCAGGTTGAAATTCGCCGCCATCGGCGTCATCAGCGTTCCGCAAAATCCCGCGAGCATCCCGATCGCCGCGATCACCGCCGGATCGCCATGATAATGGCGGATCAGCACCGGCATGCCGATGCCCGCGAACATCACCGGAAAAGCGGCGAAGGCATTGCCCATCACCATCGTGAACGCCGCCATGCCGAGCGCATAGACCGCGACCGCCGCGATCAGGCTGCCCTCGGGAATCGCCAGTCGCGCGATGCCGCCGACCACATCGCCGACCTGGGCGAGGAGGAACACCGCGCCCAGGCTCGCAAGCATCTGCGGCAACACCGCCGCCCAGCCGACGCCATCCATCAGCCGCAACCCTTCCGCGAAGGGCGTCAGCGGGCGCGGGCGCAGCCAGGCATAGCCGATCGCCAGCGCGATCAGCACGCCCAGCGCCAGCGCGACCAAGGTCGCCTGCTTGGGATCGACCAGCAGCGCGGCGCCACGGCCGAGCGCCGTCTGCTTGATCGGCGGCAGAAAGGCCAGGCTGCCGAGCAGCGCGACGACGGGGATGATCAGCGCGGGCACGAACAGCCGGTCGCCGCGCCGCCGCGCTTCGGCCGCGCGCTCGCTGGTGCTCGTCGTCGCGCGCGCGCCGCGCCCCATCGATCCCGTCCCGGCGATCGCGACCAGGCCGAGCACCAGCACGCCATTGCCGAGATCGCCGAGCCGATCCCCGGCGAGAAAGCTGAGCGCGATCAGCGCGTAAAAACCGGCATTGCCCCAGCGCTTGGCATTGCCCCGGTCGGCCGCGCCGAGCAGCGCGAAGGCGGCGAACATCGCCCCGGCAAGCGCATAGAGAAAGCCATGGCCGATCATCGGCGCGCCAGCCGGCGATCGAGCCGCCACAAGCGAAAGCCGTGGATCAGATAGGCCGCGATCGCGGTCGGGATCGCCCAAAGCGACAGATCGAGCGGCGCGACCACCAGGCCATAGGTTTCGAGCACGCCCTTCATCAGCAGGATCGATCCGATCGCGAGGAAAATATCCTCGCCGAAGAACAGCCCGACATTGTCGGTCGCCGCCGCGAGCGCGGGGATCGCGTCACCGCCCGCCGGCTCGCCCTGTTTTTCGGCCGCCGCCACCGCCATCGGTGCAACGAGCGGCCGCACGCTTTGCGCGGGGCCGGCGATCGAGGTGAGGCCCATCGCCGCCGTCAGCTGGCGGAAGAGCAAGTAGAGGAGCAGCAACCGCCCGACGGTCGCGCCGCGGATCGAGCCGATCAGCGCCCGCGCGCGCTCCTGCAAGCCGTGGCGCTCGAGCAGGCCGATCACCGGCAGCACGATATAGATGAGGGTGATGAAGCGATTGGCGTTGAACGCCTTGCCGAAGGCGGCGAGGATCTCGGCCGGCGCATGGCCCGATGCCCAGCCCGTCGCCAGCGCCGACGCCATGATCACCAGCAACGGATTGATCCGCAACACGAAGCCGATGACGATCACGGCGATGCCGATCAGAACGAGCATCACCCGGCCCCGAAGCCGCCGCCGCCGGGCGTTTCGATGACGAACACGTCGCCCGCGCGCATCTCGGCGCGGGCGGTCGACCCGAGCATTTCGGTGGTGCCGTCGACGCGCTCGACGCTCGATCGGCCGGGCGCGCCCGGTTCGCCGCCCGCCAGCCCGAATGGCGGCACCACGCGGCGATTGGCGAGGATGCACGCGGTCATCGGCTCCAGAAAGCGGATGCGGCGGGTGCCGCCGTCGCCGCCGCGCCGCGCGCCCGCGCCGCCCGATCCGCGCCGGATCGAGAATTCCTCCAGCAGCACCGGGAAGCGCGTTTCCAATATCTCGGGGTCGGTCAGCCGGCTGTTGGTCATGTGCGTTTGGATCACCGGCGTGCCATCGAAATCGCGCCCCGCGCCCGATCCCCCGGCGATCGTCTCATAATATTGGTAGCGATCATTGCCGAAGGTGAAGTTGTTCATCGTCCCCTGGCTCGCCGCCACCGCGCCGAGCGCGCCGAACAGCGCGTCGGTGATCACCTGGCTCGTCTCGACATTGCCGGCGACGACGGCGGCGGGATAGCGCGGGTTGAGCATCGATCCTTCGGGGATATGGATCGAAACGCTGCGCAGGCAGCCGTCGTTCAGTGGGAAGGGCTCGTCGATCAGCGTGCGCACGACATAAAGCACGGCGGCGCGGGTGATCGAGGCCGGCGCGTTGAAATTGTTGGGGCGCTGGTCGCTGGTGCCGGTGAAATCGACCGCCATCGTCCGCCCGGCGCGATCGATGCGGATCGCGACGCGCACCACCGCGCCATCGTCCAGCGCATAGGCGAAGTCGCCGTCGCGAAGCGTCGCGATCAGCCGTTTGACGGCCGCGTCGGCATTGGCCTGGGCATGCTCCATATAGGCGCTGACGACATCGGCGCCGTAATCGTCCGCCGCGCGGCCCAGGCAGGCGGCGCCCCGCGCGCAGGCGGCGAGCTGCGCGGTGAGATCGGCGATATTCTGGTCGATGTTGCGCGCCGGGTAGCGGCCGGTCGCCAACAAGGCGCGCAGTTCGGCGTCGCGGAACCGCCCTTCGTCGACGATCAGCACATCGTCGAGCAGCACGCCCTCGTCTTCGATCGATCGGCTGTCGGGCGGCATCGATCCGGGAGTGATTCCGCCGATATCGGCATGATGTCCGCGCGCCGCGACGAACCAGGCGGGGGCGTCGCCCGCGGGCGTGAACAAGGGCATGATCACCGTGATGTCGGGCAAATGCGTGCCACCGCGATAGGGGGCGTTGAGTGCATAGGCATCGCCCCGGCGCAAGCCGCGCCCGTCCGCCCCGCCGCCGCGCCGGGCGATCACGGTGCGGATGCTCTCCCCCATCGATCCCAGATGCACCGGCATATGCGGGGCGTTGGCGACGAGATTCCCTTGCGCATCGAACAGCGCGCAGCTGAAATCGAGCCGCTCGCGGATATTGACCGACGCCGCCGATCGCTGCAGCGCCGCCCCCATTTCCTCGGCGATGCTCATGAACAGCCCCGCGAAAATCGCGAGCCGCACCGGATCGGCCTGGGTACCGATCGCGGCATGGGCGCGCGGGGCAGTGCGATCGAGGATCAGATTGCCGATCGCGTCGACCCGCGCGCGCCAGCCGGGCTCGACCATCGTCGTCGATACCGCATCGACGATGATCGCCGGGCCATCGATCGCAAAGCCGGCGGGAAGCGCGTCGCGGCGCAGCACGGGCGTGGCGCGCCAGGTGCTCTCCAGATAGACGGGCACGGTGGCGATCGCTTCGGGCGGTTCGGTGGGCAGCGTCGCGACCAGCGCGTCGACCGGCGCGCTTGCCGCCACGGCTTCGACGGTGATCCGGTCGACGACCAGCGGCGCGGTGGCGATAAAGCCGAATTGCGCCCGATGCGCCGCGTCGAACGCCGCGCGCATCTCAGGCGGCGCGGCGAGGGCGACTTCGATGGCGTGATCGCTCTGCCCCCGGCGCAAATGCAGCCGGCGCTCGACGGTGATCGTCGCGGGGTCGATGCCCTGCGCGACCAGGGCGGCGCGCGCCTCCTCCGCCAGCCTTTCGGTCGCGGCCTCGATCGCGCCCTGGTCGTCGAAGGCGAGGGCGGGCGTCGCCTCGCGCAGCACGCGGCGGTCCGCCAGACCCATGCCATAGGCCGAGAGCACTCCGGCGAGCGGGTGGATCATCACCCGCGCCATCCCAAGCGCGTCGGCGACGAGGCAGGCATGTTGACCGCCCGCGCCGCCGAAACAGGCGAGCGTATAGCGCGTCACGTCATGCCCGCGCTCGACCGAAATCTTGCGGATGGCGTTCGCCATATTGGCGACCGCGACCGCGACGAAGCCTTGCGCGGCTTCGAGCGGATCGAGCGGGAAGTCGGCGAAACGCGCGGCGGTGGCGGCGGGATCGAGCGGTTCGTCGCCGCCCGGCCCGAACAGCGCGGGGAACAGCTCGGGCCGCAGCTTGCCGAGCATCAGGTTGCAATCGGTCACCGTCAGCGGCCCGCCGCGCCGATAACAGGCGGGGCCGGGCACCGCGCCCGCCGATTCCGGCCCGACGAGCAGGCGCTGTCCATCGAACCGGCAGATCGATCCGCCCCCCGCCGCGACCGTGTGAATCCGCAGCATCGGCGCGCGGATGCGGGCGCCGGCGACGATCGTCTCGCTGTCGCGCTCATAATGGCCGGCGAAGTGCGACACGTCGGTCGAGGTGCCGCCCATGTCGAACCCGATCACGCGGTCGAACCCCGCTTGCCGCGCGGTCGCCGCCATGCCGACGATGCCGCCGGCGGGGCCGGACAGGATCGCGTCCTTGCCGCGAAACAGCGCGCCATCGACCAGGCCGCCCGAGGATTGCATGAACAAGGCGCCTTGCCCCAGCGCCGCGCTCAGCGAGGCGACATAGCGAGCGAGCACGGGCGAGAGATAGGCATCGACCAGCGTGGTATCGCCGCGCCCGATCAGCTTGATGAGCGGCGCGACGCGGTGGCTGACCGAAATCTGGGTAAAGCCGATGTCGGCGGCGATCGCGGCGAGCGCGGCCTCGTGCGCGGTGAAGCGATAGCCGTGGAGCAGCACGATCGCGATCGCGCGCAGCCCCGCGTCGAACGCGGCTCGCAGCGCCGCGCGCGCGGCCGCGGGATCGAGCGGGCGATGGACGATGCCATCGGCGCCGATCCGTTCGTCGATCTCCACCACCCGCGCGAACAGCGGCGGCGGCCGGCCGACGTCGCGCGCGAACAGCGCGGCGCGTTCCTGATGGCCGATCACCAGGGCGTCGCCAAAGCCGCGCGTGATCGCGAGGCAGGTCGGCGCGCCCTTGCGCTCGAGCAAGGCGTTGGTCGCGACGGTGGTGCCGATCCGCAGCTCGAACGGCACATCGGCGCCGCCGGTCAGCCGCCGGATCGCCTCGATCGCCGCATCGGCATAATGGCCCGGCGCCTCCGACAGCAATTTGGTCGCGGCGATCGTGCCATCGGGCCGACGCGCGACGACATCGGTGAAGGTGCCGCCGCGATCGATCCAGAATTGCCACTCGGCCATCATCGACCTTCACTCAGCGTCGCGGCGGCCGCCGCGCGACCAGCGCGCCCGCGCCCGATCAAGCGCCGTCCTCGGCTTCCTCCTCTTCCGCCTCCTCGTCATCATCGTCGTCGTCCGCCGCCGGGTCGCTCGGCGGGAGCGGCTTGCGTTCGACCCGGGGCAGCCCGGCCCGCGCCAGCGCGGCGTTGAGCGGGGGCAGGTCGGCCGTCAGCACCGCGTCGAGCGCGGCCAGGCGCTGGTCGAGCTGGCCGGAGAGTTCGGCGAAAGTGGCGCGCGTCTGATCGGTCGGCGCGGCCTCGGCGCTTTCCACCACCCCGATCAGCCCGGCGAGCTTGTCGTTGAGCATGATCGGATAGTTGAGCGGGTCTTGCCGGCTGCGGTTCTTGACCTGATAGATTCGGCCCTCGATCGCGCTCATGCGCTCGTCCAACCGCGCGATCGCCGTCGCCACGGCGGGCGGCGGCGCGGGCGTTCGCTTCGTCAGCGCGTCGGTTTGCTGGCGGATGCCGCGCACCAGCAGGATGGCCTCGTTCGCCTGTCCCACCTTGGCGCTGATCGCCTGGGCGAGGTCGAAGCGCTGGCGGATCGCCTCGGCCGAGACGCCCGCGAGCCTGGGGTCCAGCTGGATCTCGAACGGCTGGGTCCGCGCCTGCCCGTCGACCGTCAACCGCGCGCTATAGCGGCCCGGCAGCGCCAGCACGCCCCGGTTGCGGCTGGTCCACAGGATCATCTTGTCGAACTGGGTGAAGCCCGGATAGCGCATCGACCAGGTGAAGCGGTTGAGCCCCGCCTTCATCGCGGGCTTGGCGGGCGGCTTCGGCGCGCCGCCCGTTTCCTCCTCGCCCTCCTTCTTCTTCTTTGGCGCTTCGGCCGCGCCGGCGAAGCTCTGGACGAGCTTGCCGTCGCCATCGAGAATGTCGAGCGTCAGGCGCTTGGGCGCCGTTGGCAGGAAATAGTCGATGGCGACGCCCTGATCGATGCCGCGGATCGACGGTGCGGGCGCGAACAGGCGGACCTTGTCGGCGGCGCGGTCCTCAGGCCCGATCTGGCGGAGCACGTCGATCTTGTCCATCACCCAGAAGGACCGGCCATGGGTGGCGATCACCAGATCATGCCCCGCGACCGCCAGGTCGGACACCTGGACGGCGGGCAGATTGCGCTGGAGCTTGTGCCAGCGGCCGCCATCGTCGAACGACACCCACACCCCGCGCTCGGTGCCGAGATAGAGCAGGCCGGGCTTCACCGTGTCCTCGCGGATCGAGCGGGCGATCTCGTCGGCGGGAAGGCCCTGGGCGATCTCGGTCCAGCTCCGGCCATAGTCGGTCGTCTTGAAGACATGGGGCCGGAAATCGTCGAGCAGGAAGCGGTGGCCGGTGAGATAAGCGGTGCCGGGCTCGTGCGGCGACTCCTCGATCGTGGTGATCTTCAGATATTTGGGCAGCGCCGGGGGCGTCACGTTCGTCCAGGTCGCGCCGCCGTCGCGGGTCACATGGACGAGGCCGTCGTCGGACCCCGCCCAGATCACGCCCGCCTCGCGCCGCGAGGGGGCGAGCGCGAAAATGGTGGCATAGGTCTCGACGCCCGTCTGATCGCGCGTGATCGGCCCGCCCGAGGGCCCGAGCGTCGCGGGATCATGGAGCGTCAGGTCGGGGCTGATCCGCTCCCAGCTCTGCCCTTCGTTGCGCGTCCGCCAGACGTGCTGCGAGGCAACGTAGAGCGTCTTGGGGTCCTTGGGATCGAAGACGATCGGATAGGTCCATTGGAAGCGCTCGCGGATGTCGGACGCCGAATAGCCCATCGGATTGTCCGGCAGCACGTTGATCGTGCGGCCCTGGCCGGTCGCGTAATCGAACCGCTCCAAATTGCCGCCGTAACTGCCCGCGTAGAAGATGTTGGGATTGGCCGGATCGTTCGCCACATAGCCGCTCTCGCCGCCGCCGACCGCGAAGCCATATTGGCCGCCGAGCACGTTCACGTGCTTCCAGTCCTTGGACGGCACGCAGATGGTGCTATTGTCTTGCTGCCCGCCGCAAGCGAAATAGGGCTGGTGGCTGCTGATCGCCAGGCGATAGATTTGCGCGGTGGGGAAAGTCTGACGGGTCCAGCTCTTGCCCGCGTTCACCGAGACGTTCGCGCCGCCGTCATTCGCCTGGATCATCCGTAGATTGTCATTTGGGGCGATCCATAGGTCGTGATTGTCGCCATGCGGCACCTTGATCTTGGCGAAGCTCTTGCCGCCATCTTCCGAGCGCCAGAAATCGACGTTCAGAACATAGACGCGGTCCTTCAGCTTCGGATCGGCGGTGAGGCGCGTGTAATAGAAAGCACGCTGGCGGAGATCGCGGCTGTCGTTGACGCGCGTCCAATGCTGGCCCGCATCGTCCGAGCGGAACAGGCCGCCGTCCTGATGCTCGATCATCGCATAGACGCGATTGGGATCGGCGGGCGAGACGGCGACGCCGATCTTGCCGACCAGGCCGGTCGCGGGAAGGCCCGGCGCGCGCGTCAGCTCGGTCCAATGCTCGCCGCCGTCGGTGCTCTTGAACAAGCCGCTGCCCGGCCCGCCCGAGCTCATCCCCCAGGGCTTGCGCCAGGCTTCCCAGAGGGCGGCATAGACGGTGTTGGGGTTGGTGGGGTCGATCGCGATGTCGACCGCGCCGCTGCGCGGGTCGCGGTAAAGCAGCTTGCGCCAGGTCGCGCCGCCGTCGGTGGTCTTGTAGACGCCGCGATCGGCATTCTCCGCGCCATAATGGCCGAACCCGCCGACGAACGCCGTGTCGCAATTCTTGGGGTCGATCCGCACGCGCGAAAAATTCTGGACTTGCGCCAGGCCGATCTTCTTCCAGCTCTTGCCCGCGTCCACCGACTTATAGACGCCGTTGCCGGGCAGGATGTTGCCGCGCAGCTCGGTCTCGCCGGTGGTGAGGTAGACGATGTCGGGGTTCGCCTCGCACACCGCGACGCCGCCCACCGCCGCCGTATCGATCTTGCCATCGGTGACCGGCGACCAGCTCGTGCCGCCATCGGTGGTCTTCCACAGCCCGCCGCCGGTCGCCGCGAAGAAATATTCATTGGGTCGCGCCGCGCTGCCCGCCGCCGCGATCGAGCGGCCGCCGCGATTGGGGCCGATGTTGCGCCAGCTCAGCCCGGTGAAGAACGCCTCTTCGCCCTGGGCGGGCGGGGGCGGGGCGGGGCGCTCCTCCTGCGCGGCGGCGCCGCCCGCGGCGCCGACCGCCAAAAGAACCGCCACGAATTTCGAGCGATGCGCCATTCCCCACCCCATCCGTCATCGTGATTTTGACGCGAGCTTAGCAGCGCGGCGACGCGGGACAACGGCAAAGCAAGCGTGACTTTCGGACCGAATGACGACGACCGCCGCGCCGCCTGGCCGGGGCCGCGTCGCCGCAACGTGGCGCTTGCGCTCGCCGCCCGATCGCGCTTCATTGCCCTGAACAAGCCGGAGTTTTTCATGCGCCCTATCGCTCTGCTCCTCGCCTGCGCCACGCTCGTCCTGCCCGCCTTCGACGCGCCCGCCACCGCCCAGCAGCAGGCCAATGCCGCGCCCGCCGATGGCCCGACGCGCAAATTCACCGGCGCCGATTTGTTCGGCCTGTCGATCGCCGCCGATCCGCAGATCAGTCCCGACGGGCGCACGATCGTCTATGTGCGGCGCAGCGGCGACATCATGACCGATCGGATGCAATCGTCGCTCTGGTTGATCGACGTGGCGAGCGGCCGGCAATCGCCTTTCGCCGCCAATGGCGCCAGCCCGCGCTGGTCGCCCGATGGCACGCGCATCGCTTATGTCGCGAGCGATGGCGAGCGCGCGCAGCTGTTCGTCCGCTGGCTCGACAGCGGCGCGAGCGCGCGGGTGACCAACCTGCCCGGCGATCCCAACAGCCTCGCCTGGTCGCCCGACGGCACGCGCCTTGCCTATATCGCGACGGTCGCCGGCGAGCCGAGCACGCTCGGCAAGGCGCCCGCCAAGCCCGAAGGCGCGAAATGGGCCGAGCCGCTCGAAGTGATCGAGCGCGTCACCTATCGCAACGACGGCCCCGGCTATCGCAAGCCGGGCTATGACCATTTGTTCGTGGTGTCGGCAACCGGCGGCGCCGCGCAACAACTCACGTTCGGCAAGTTCGACGATGGCGGCCCGCTTTCGTGGAGCGCGGATGGCCGCACGATCCTCTTCTCCGCGATTCGCGGCCCCGACGCCGAGCGGCAGGTGCTGAACTCCGAAGTCATCGCCGTCGATGTCGCCTCGGGCGCGCTGCGGACGCTCACCAGCCGCGATGGCCCCGACGAGGCGCCGCGCTTCTCCAGCGACGGCAATCGCATCGCCTGGATCGGCTTCGACGACAAGCGCCGGGCGTACACCAATGCCGAGCTCTACGTCGGCGATGCGCGCGCCGCCGATCCGCGCTCGCTCACCGCTTCGCTCGATCGCTCGATCGAGGATGCGCAATGGGCGGCGGACGGCCGGGCGCTTTATGCGACTTATGACGACAAGGGCCGGCGCAAGCTGGCGCGCATCGGCCTGGACGGGCGCGCGACCGTGCTCGCGGAGAATCTCGCCGGGGGCGGGCTCGACCGGCCCTATACCGGCGGCGACTTTTCGGTCTCGCGCACCGGCACGATCGCTTACACCGGCGGCGACGGCGCCGCGCCCGCCGATGTGTGGGTGACGAGCGGCGGCACGCCGCGCCGCTTGACCGATCTCAACCAGGTGATGACCGCGTCCAAGACGCTCGCGCCGGTGCGCAAGATCGCCGTCACCGCGCCCGACGGCCGGCCGATCGACGCCTGGCTCGCGACGCCCCCGGGCTGGCAGCCGGGGACGCGCGTGCCGCTGATCCTCGAGATTCACGGCGGCCCGCACTCGGCCTATGGCCCGACCTTCTCGACCGACGTGCAGCTCTACGCCGCCGGCGGCTATGCGGTGCTGTGGACCAACCCGCGCGGCTCGACCTCCTATGGCGCCGAATTCGCCAATCTGATCGACAAAAATTATCCGAGCCAGGATTATGACGATCTGATGGGCGCGGTCGACGCGACGATCAAGGAAGGCGTCGCCGATCCGAACAATCTGTTCGTCACCGGCGGATCGGGCGGCGGGGTGCTGACGGCTTGGATCGTCGGCAAGACCAACCGCTTCAAGGCGGCGGCGACGCAGAAGCCGGTGATCAACTGGATCAGCGAGGCGCTGACGATGGACAATACGCTGTTCACGTCGCGCTATTGGTTCTCGAAACTGCCCTGGGAAGATCCCCTCAGCTATTGGAACCGATCGCCGCTGAGCCTGGTCGGCAACGTCAAGACGCCGACCTTGGTCGTGGTCGGCAGCCAGGATTATCGCACCCCGGTGAGCGAGAGCGAGCAATATTATGCCGCGCTCCAGATCGCCGGCGTGCCGACGGCCTTGGTCAAGGTGCCCGGCGCGAGCCATGGCGGCTTCACCAGCCGCCCCTCGCAATCGGCGGCCAAGGCCAGCGCGATCCTCGCCTGGTTCGATCGCTATCGCGGCACTGCGGCGCCGGCCAATTAGTGGGTGAGAGCGTGGCCCCTTGGCGCGTGACCGGCAAGCGCGTCGAGACGATGACGGTCTTTTCGGACGCGCTCGACATCCACCATATCTTCCCGCGCGCTTGGTGCGAGAAACGGGGCATCCCGCCCCAGCGCTACAACAGCATCATCAACAAGACCGCGCTCTCGAAGGGCACCAACATCGCGATCGGCGGCAGCGCGCCGAGCCAATATCTCGCGCGGATCGAGGAGCGGCACGGCCTGTCGCCCGCCGCGCTCGACGATATTCTGCGGTCGCATCTGATCGAGCCGGCGTTGCTGCGCGCGGACGATTTCGAGGGGTTTTGGCAAGCGCGCAAGCTGGCGCTCGCCGAACTCGCCGCGGCCGCCTAGGGCAAGCCGGTGCCCCTCGACGAGCAGGCACCCGCCGAGGGCTATGCCGATGACGACGGGCTGACGCTCGACGAGGAAGAGGTGATCGAGGAAGCCGCTTGAGGGCTGGGGAACCGATGCGCGGCATGTGCCTGCGTCGGCAGCTCACGAGTCGCGGCCGCGCGTTAAACCTCGTCCGCCGCTAGCGCCGCCACCAGCGCGTCGCGCACCGCGCGGATGTCGGGGCGGCTGTGCTGCTTGGCTTCGGCGGCGAGCAGCGCCTGGACGCCGCGGATCGTATAGCCCTCATGATGGAGCAACGCCTGGATGCGGCGCACCAGTGCCGCGTCTTCGGGGCTGTAATAGCGCCGCCCGCCCGCGCGGGTCAGCGGCCGCAGCTGTGGGAAGCGGCTTTCCCAATAGCGCAAGATGTGGCGCGCGATGCCCGTTTCCTGCGCCAATTCGCCGATCGTGCGATAGGCGCTCGCGGCTTTTTCGCTCGCGCGTTCCCTTGGACGTTCGCTGGGCCGCTCGGCCATGTCAGCTGGCGCTGACGATCCGGTCGCGCATCATCTGGCTCGCGCGGAACGTGAGCACGCGGCGCGGGGCGATCGGCACTTCGACCCCGGTCTTGGGATTGCGCCCGATCCGCTCGCCCTTGTGGCGCAGCACGAACGTGCCGAAGCCCGAAATCTTCACATTCTCGCCATTGGCGAGCGCGGTGCACATATGCTCGAGGATCTGCTCGACCAGCCGCGCCGAATCGAGCCGCGATAGGCCCACCGCGCGGTGCAGCGCTTCGGCGAGATCGGCTCTCGTGAGTGTGCCTGCGGACGCCATGCCCGATTCCCCCCTGATTTTCCCGACACTTTCCTAACACAGGTCAAAGGGGGCACAATAGTAAGTAACGCAGGCGTTACGAAGATTCAGTACCGAATCAGGGCGGCGCCCCAGGTGAAACCGCCGCCCATCGCCTCGAGCACGATCAGATCGCCGCGCTTGATCCGCCCGTCGCGCACCGCCGTGTCGAGCGCGAGCGGGACCGAGGCGGCCGAGGTGTTGGCGTGGATGTCGACCGTCACCACCACGCGCTCGGGCGGCAGGCCGAGCTTCTTGGCGGTCGCGTCGAGGATGCGGGCGTTGGCCTGGTGCGGCACCACCCAATCGACATCGGCCGGGGTGAAGCCCGCGCCCGCGAGCACTTCCTCCATCACCGCGGCGAGATTGACGACCGCGTGGCGGAACACCTCGCGCCCCTTCATCCGCAGCTTGCCGACGGTGCCCGTGGTCGAGGGGCCGCCATCGACATAGAGGAGATCGTTGTAGCGCCCGTCGGCGTGGAGCTTGCTCGCGAGCACGCCGCGCTCGCCCTCTTCCGCCTCGAGCAGGATCGCCCCGGCGCCGTCGCCGAACAACACGCAGGTCGCGCGGTCCTCCCAATCGAGGATGCGGCTGAAGGTCTCGGCGCCGATCACCAGCGCGCATTTGGCCGATCCCGCGCGCACCATGTTTTCAGCGACCTGCAGCGCGTAGAGAAAGCCCGAGCAAACCGCGCCCACGTCGAACGCGACGCAATCGGCGATGCCGAGCGCGTGCTGCACCTTGGTCGCCGCCGCCGGAAAGGTTTGGTCGGGGGTGGCGGTCGCGAGCACGATCAGATCGACCGCCGCCGCGTCGCGCCCGGCGGCTTCCAGCGCGCGGCGCGCAGCCTCGGCGGCAAGGCTCGACGTCGTCTCGCCTTCGCCCGCGATATGGCGCGCGCGGATGCCGGTGCGCTCGACGATCCATTCGTCGGAGGTATCGACTCGCTCGGCGAGCTCGGCATTGGTCACCCGCCGGGCCGGGAGCGCCGAACCCGTGCCGGTGATCACTGCGCGAAGCGTCATGCTGCTTTGGCCTCGAAATTACCCAGATCGTCGCTGATCCGCCGGATCAGATCGTCGCGCACCAGCTTGGCGGCGAGCGCGATGGCATGCGCTACCCCCAGTTCGTTCGCGCCGCCATGGCTTTTCACGACGACGCCGTTCAACCCCAGAAAAACGGCGCCATTATGGTTGTTGGGGTCGAGATGATCGCGCAGCAGCTGGGTCGCGGGGCGCGAGATGAGAAAGCCGAGCTTCGAGCGCAGCGACGAGCGGAACGCGCGCTTCAACAGATCGGCGACGAATTTGGCGGTGCCCTCGGCGGTCTTGAGCGCGATATTGCCCGAAAAACCGTCGCACACGATCACGTCCAGATCGCCGTGCGACAGGCGGTTGCCCTCGACGAAGCCGCGGAAATCGAGCGGCAGCGTCGCGGCCTTGAGCGCGGCGGCGGCCTCGCGAATGATGTCGGTGCCCTTCATGTCCTCGGTGCCGATGTTGAGCAACGCGACACGCGGCGCGGCGAGATCGAAGCTGGTGCGCGCATAAGCCGCGCCCATCACCGCGAATTGGACGAGATTGGCGGCGTCGCACTCGGTGTTGGCGCCCAGATCGAGCATCACCACGTCATTCTCGCCCAGCGTCGGCATGGTCGCGGCGAGCGCGGGGCGGTCGATGCCGGGCAGGGTGCGCAGCGCGACCTTGGCGATCGCCATCAGCGCGCCGGTATTGCCCGAGGAAACGGCGGCATGCGCCTCGCCGCGCTTCACCAGCTCGATCGCGACGCCCATCGAGGTGGTCTTGGCGCGACGCAGCGCGGCGCTCGGGCGTTCGCTCGAGGAAATGACGTCGGGCGCGTGGACGACGCGCGCGCGCTCGGCGAGGCCGGGATGGGCGGGGAGGGCGGCGGCGATCGCGGCTTCGTCACCCACCAGCAGGAAGCGCGCCTCGGGCGCCTTGACGCACGCGCGCGCGGCGCCGGCGAGCATCACCGCCAGCCCCTCGTCTCCGCCCATCGCATCGATCGCGATCAGCTGCGCCACCCAGTCCCCCTTAGCCGGTGGATTTAGCCGCCGATCGAGACGATCTCGCGACCGTTGTAAAAACCACAGGCGTGGCACACCACGTGCGGGCGCTTCAACTCGCCGCAATTGGGGCATTCCTGGAATGCCTGCGGGGTGAGCGCGTCATGCGAGCGGCGCATGCCGCGCTTGGAGGGCGTGGTCTTTCGCTTCGGAACGGCCATTTCGGCACCTTGACTGTTTAAGTTGAACCTGAAGTCGATGGTCGACCGAATCCAAGCGCGCGGCGGATCGGCCGCCACAGCCCGGGTGCGGCCAAGCGCATCGCGAAGCGCGCGCCTATACCCGTTCGGCGCCAAAATGCAAGCGGCGCGCAAGGGGGCGTCGCCGCCGTTGCTCGCGCGCGCGGGGCTTGGCATGAGGGGCGGGAAGGGGAGAAACATGTCGATCATCTTGCCGATCACGCTCACCACCGCCGGGGCGGCGGCGCTCATCAATTGCTGGCTGGCGATTCGCGCGGGCCAGTCGCGCTCGGCGATCGGCGGCGGGCTGGGCGATGGCGGCAACGCGCGCGTGCTCGCGCGCAGCCGGGCGCACGCCAATTTCGCCGAATATACGCCGTTCGTGCTGATTCTGATCGGCTTGATCGAGCTCACCGAGGGATCGAGCCTGTGGCTCTGGGCGGTGAGCGCGGTCTATTTCGCGGCGCGGCTCGCGCATCCCTTCGGCACCGACGGCAGCTTCAAACAGGGGCGGTTCATCAGCACGATCGTGTCGCTGCTCGTGCTGCTGGGATTGGGGCTTTATGCGATCAGCCTGCCGTACCGCATGAAGCCGCTGCCCGAGGGCGTCGAGGCGCCGCTGCCGCGCGGGTAATCGCAAATCCTCCCCGTTCACGGGGAGGTGGCACGCCGAAGGCGTGACGGAGGGGGCGGGCTTCTCGGCGCGTTATTCACCCTTTGCCCGCCCCCTCCACCATTTGCCTTACGGCAAATGGTCCCCCTCCCCGTAAACGGGGAGGATTGAGTGCCGCGCGTCTCGCCCACCGCGCCCGATAGTCGGCCCGAGCAAATAAAGCGGAACACGCCCGCTTCTCGCGCGCTTTCTCCCCCGTAGCAGCAAGGGAGAGGACCGGTGGCGGAAACGCTCGACCAGCGGCGCGATGACGCGCCGCTCGGCGCCGCGCGGCATGCGGACGAGGCGGCGGCGCGCAAGCAAGGCGTGCCCGGCGCGCATGGCGATCAAGTGATCGGCCGATCGGTGACGATCAACCGCCGCCCGCGCGAACTCTATGCCTTTTGGCGCGATTTCCAGAATCTCGCGACCTTCATGGAAAATGTCGAACGCATCGACATCATCGACGACAAGCAATCGCATTGGGTGGTGAAGGCGCCCGGCGGCGGCCGCGTCGAATGGAAAGCCGTCGTCACCCAGGAATGCGACGGCGCGTTCATCTGCTGGACCTCGGCGCCGGGCGCCGACGTGCCCAATAGCGGGCGTGTCGATTTCCACGACGCGGGCGCGCGTGGCACGGTGGTGAGCGTCACGCTCACCTATGATCCCCCCGGCGGCTTCATCGGCCGCGCGATCGCCAAATTCTTCCAGCGCGAGCCCGCGATCCAGGCGCGCCGCGATCTGCGCCGGTTCAAGCAATTGATGGAAACCGGCGAGATCGCGACCGGCGCGCGCAACCGCCGCCTGCACGAGGAACGATCGGCATGAAGGCGCTCACCTGGCACGGCAAGCATGACGTGCGCGTCGATAATGTCGACGATCCCGAAATTCTGAACCCGCGCGACGCGATCATCCGCGTGACGTCGACGGCGATCTGCGGGTCGGACCTGCATCTCTACGATGGCTATATCCCGACGATGCAGAAGGGCGACATTCTCGGCCATGAATTCATGGGCGAAGTCGTCGAAACCGGCCCCAAATCGACGCTAAAAAAGGGGCAGCGCGTGGTGGTGCCCTTCACCATTTCGTGCGGCAGCTGCTATCACTGCGGCCACAAGCAATTCTCCGCCTGCGAAAACGGTCTGCCGGCCGACAACCAAGACATCGCCGCGACCGCTTACGGCCAGCCGATGGCCGGGCTGTTCGGCTATAGCCATATGACCGGCGGCTATTCGGGCGGGCAGGCCGAATATGTGCGCGTGCCGTTCAGCGATGTCGGCCCGATCGTCATCCCCGATGGCGTCGATGACGACAAGGTGCTGTTCTTGAGCGACATTCTGCCGACCGGCTGGATGGCGGCCGAAAATGCCGAGATCGAGCCCGGTGACATCGTCGCGGTATGGGGCTGTGGTCCGGTCGGGCTGTTCGCGGTGCAATCGGCATTCATCATGGGCGCGTCGCGGGTGATCGCGATCGACCATTTCCCGACCCGGCTCGCGCTCGCCAAGCGCTTCGGCGCCGAGGTGATCGATTTCGAACAGACCAATGTCTACGAAGCGCTGCAGGACATGACCGGGGGCATCGGCCCCGATGCGGTGATCGACGCGGTGGGGCTGGAGGCGCATGGGCTGAGCTTCGACAACATCGTCGATCAGATCAAAGTCTCGACCTTCATGGATACCGATCGCACCCATGCGATCCGCCAGGCGATCTTCGCCTGCCGCAAGGGCGGGCGCGTTTCGATGCCGGCGGTTTACGGCGGCTATGTCGATAAATTCCCCTTGGGCGCGCTGATGGAAAAGGGGCTGACGCTCAAGACCGGGCAGACGCACGTCCAGCGCTATCTCGAGCCGCTGCTCGCCGCCGTGATCGAGGACAAGATCGATACCACGTTCCTCATCAGCCACCGCCTGCCGCTCGATCAGGCCGCCGAAGGGTATAAGATGTTCCACGACCAGCAGAATGAATGCACCAAGATCGTGCTGAAGCCCGGCATGGAGGCGCCACGTGGCTGAGAAGCTCGCGATCGTCACCGGCGCGTCGAGCGGGATCGGGCTGGAACTCGCGCGCTGCGCCGCCGAGGATGGCTATGATCTGATCATCGCCGCCAACGAACCGATGAACGAGGCGCTCGCCGAACTCAGCCGCGAGGGCGTGGAGGTGACGCCGGTGGTGTGCGACCTCGCGACTTTCGAGGGCGTCGACGAACTGCTCGCCGCGTGCGGCGATCGCGTCCCCGATATGGTCTGCGCCAATGCCGGCAACGCGATGGGCGGCGCGTTTCTCGACGTCGATGTCGGCGATTGGACTTATGCGGTGAACACCAACATCACCGGCACGCTTTACCTGCTGCAAAACGTGCTGCGCCCGATGGTCAAGCGCCAGCGCGGGCAGGTGTTGGTGACGGGCTCGATCGCGGGGTACATCCCGGGGCCGTTCAACGCGGTCTATAACGCGACCAAGGCGTTCATCGACAATTTCTCCGACGCGCTTCGCAACGAGCTGAAGGATAGCGGCGTCACGCTCACGCTGCTGATGCCGGGCGCGACCGACACCGAATTCTTCAAGCGCGCCGATATGGAAGATACCGGCCTCGCCAAGGGCGCGACCGCCGACCCGGCCGATGTCGCGCGCGATGGCTGGAAAGCCGCGCTTTCGGGCCGCGACCGGATCGTCTCCGGCCTGTTCAACAAGGCGCAGGTCGCCGCAGCCGGCGTCACCCCGCCCTCGGTGATGGCCGAGGTTCACCGTCACATGGCTCAACCCAAGGAGTAGTCCGATGTCCGTTGTCGATAAAGTGATCGGGGCGCTCACTCCCCCGGAGACCGAGGAACAGCGCCTGGAAGCGCATGACCGCGCGCGCGCCGCGGCGACTCCCGGCGATTGGCTCTCGATGGCGCTCGACCATCACGAGCAGATTTACGCCGCGTTCGAGGAGGTGAAGCACGCCGGCTCGCCCGACGAGGCGCGCCAGGCGCAAAAGCGGCTGATGGCGGTGTTCACCGGCCATGGCACCGCCGAGGAAACGGTGCTCTATCCCAGCCTCGCCAAGGATGGGCAAAAGGGCCATGCGACCCAGGCCTATACCGAACAGGCGACCGCCAAGATGCAGTTCGCCGAACTCGAACGGCTCGCGCCCTTGAGCCAGGAATATATGGAAAAGCTCGGCCATATCGAAGGCGCGGTGAAGCATCATATTTATGAAGAGGAATCGATGTGGTTCCTCGACATGAAGGAAAACGCGCCGAGCGACTTGCAGCAGATGGCCACCGCGCGCTTCCGCGAAGAATTTGAGCGCTACATGGGCGGCGCCGAGCAGAGCGGCGTCGGCGGCTTGGGCAGCCGCAACATGAGCGGCACGGGCGGTTCGGGCTCGGGCTCGGGCACGTTCGGCAGCGATCTGGGCGACCGCGCCGGCGGCGCGGGGACGCGCGAGGCGCAGGGCTCGCTCGGCGGATCGATGGCGGGCACCGGCGGCACCGGATCGGGCCTCAGCCCCGATTATGATCGGGAGACCGGCGACGCCGGCGCGCGGGGCGATCTCGGCCCCGACGGCCGCCCGACCACCCAGCAGGGCGGCGCCGGCCAGCTCGCCGACAAAATGGCGCGCGAGCAAGGCGTCAGCGGCGGAAGCGGCTTCGGCGGCCAGGGCAGCACCGGCGGCACGACGCAGGACAAGGGCTCGCTCTAGATCTTTTGATTTGCCGCAATTTCCGAGTCGGCAGGTGATTCCACCTGCCTGGAAATCGCTCTACGCAAATCGCCGGTCCCGCGCCTCGGCCGGGACCGGCGGCTTGAACAATGCACCCGACACACCTTGATACCCCGGCTCAAGTCCGGGCCGCCGCCTATCCCCGCCGCCCGCGTCACCCCGCCGCCCGCGTCTCCACCCGCAGCATCGCGAGCGCGGCGAGCAGCATCACCACCGCGCCGAACGCCATGGTATAGATCGGCGCCCCGGGGAAGAACGCCTTCATCACCGAACCCATCAGCGTCGATACCAGCAATTGCGGCACGACGATGAACACGTTGAACAACCCCATGAAGACACCGAGCTTGCCCTGCGGCAGCGACGACGCCAGGATCGCATAGGGCATCGCCAGAATCGACGCCCAAGCGATGCCGATCCCGATTTCCGCCCAAAGCAGCTGATATTGATCGGTGATCAGGAAGAAGCTCGCGAACCCCGCCGCGCCGCAGAGCAGCCCCACGACATGGGTGCGCGCCGCGCCGATCCGCCGCGCGAGCCAGGGGAGCAAAGTGAGCGCCGCCACCGCCGCGACGCCATTATAGGTCGCGAACAGCACGTCGACCCAATTGCCCGCCGCCTGAAAGCCGGGGCTCGCCGGATCGCTCGCCCGGAACACGCGCGCGGCGACCACCGGCGTCGTGTAAATCCACATGATGAACAGCGCCGACCAGCTGAAGAACTGGACCAGCGCGAGCCGCTTCATCACCAGCGGCATGCCCGAGAAATCGCCGACGATATGGCCGAGCAGCCTTGGCGCTCGCCCGGCGCGCGCGCCGGTGATCGCGACGATGCTCGCGAGGCCATAGACGATCAGCAGCGCGCCGAGCAGATACATTTCGCGCTGCAGATCGAACCCGCGCACCGCGGCGATCACCCCCGCGCCCAGCGCCACCCACGCCAGGCTGCGCGCCGGCGAGCGTTCGGCGAGCAGCCGCACCGTCTCCGCGCCATCCTCGCCGCCGCCCGCGCCGAAGCGGCGCATCTCCTCCGGGCTATATTCGCGCGTCGAGAGCACCGTCCACAGCACCGCCAGGAACAGCGCCGCGCCGCCGAACCAAAAGGCATAGCGCACGGTATCGGGTACCACGCCGGGCGCGGCGGTGTTCGCCACGCCCCACCATTCGAGCAATTTGGGAAAGATCGAGCCGACCACCGCGCCCGCGCCGATGAACGCGGTCTGCACCGCATAGCCCGCCGCATGTTGTTCCTTGGGCAGCATATCGCCGATGAAGGCGCGGAACGGCTCCATCGACACGTTGAGCGCGCCATCGAGCAGCCACAGCATCAGCGCCGAGAAGAAAAGGGCTTGCCCGAGCGCGAGGCTCGCCGGGATCAGCGCCGGGCCGATCAGCGGCGCGAGCGGCATCACCAGCAGCGCGAGCGCGGCGAGCACCGCGCCCGCCAGGAAATAAGGCCGCCGCCGCCCGAACCGGCCGAGCCAGGTGCGGTCCGAATAATGGCCGATGATCGGCTGGATCAGCAAGCCGGTGAGCGGCGCGGCGACCCACAGCCCCGGCAGGCTTTCGGCGCTGCTGCCGAGCGTCTGGAAGATGCGGCTCATATTCGCGTTTTGCAGCGCGAAGCCGATCTGGATGCCGAAAAAGCCGAAGCTGATGTTCCACAGGCCCCAGGCCGATTGGCGCGGCCGGCTGCTGGCGATGTCTCTCACGCTCACTCTCCCGCGCGCGAGGGTGACAGGCACGGGGGCGGGGGGCAATCGGTTTTTGCTGGGGGTTTTTGGCGGGGAGCGGCCCCTCCACCCCGCCCTGCGGGCGCGGTCCCCCTCCCCGGCGCTGCGCGCCAGGGAGGATCTGCTCGCGCGCCAGATCCTCCCCAGCTCCGCTGGGGAGGGGGACCGTTCGCGCAGCGAATGGTGGAGGGGCGGCCCCGAGCGCTCCCTATGCTCACCCCCGCGTCGAGCGCCGCACCACTAGCTTGCCCGGCAGCGTCACGCTCGCCACCGCCTCGCCATGAATCAGCCGGAGCAAGGTATCGACCAAGGTTTCGCCGGCGAGTTGATAATTTTGCGCGATCGTCGTCAACGGCGGATGGGTGAGGCTCGCCGCTGGAATATCGTCGAACCCGATCATCGCGACGTCGCCGGGCACCGTCAGCCCCAATTCCTCGAGCGCGGCGAGCGCGCCGATCGCCAGCGTGTCGCTCGCGCAGAACAAGGCGTCGAGATCGACCCGGCGCCGCACCAGCTCGTGGACCGCCGCATGCCCTGCCGCCTGGGTGTTGAGCGCATCGACCTGGAGCGCCGGGTCGGGCATCAGCCCGGCGGCGCGCTGCGCTTGGCAGGCGCCGCGATAGCGATCGCAAAATTCGGGATAATGGCTGTTCGCCTGGCCGATGAAACCGATCCGCCGCCGCCCCAGCGCGATCAGATGTTCGGCCGCCGCCGCGCCGCTGCCGATATTGTCGCAGCCGATCACCGTGCCCGCCGCGCCCGGCTGCGGCGAGCCCCAGCGCACGAAATGCGTGCCCTGCGCGACCAATTGATCGAGCCGCGTGCGATATTCCTCGAAATCGCCATAGCCGAGCAGGATGATGCCATCGGCGCGGCGACTATCCTCGTAATCGACGTGCCAATCGCTCGACAATTGCTGGAACGACGTGAGCAGATCATAGCCGCGCAACGCGCAGGTGCGCGTCAGCGAGCCGAGCATCGACAGGAAGAAGGGGTTGATCATCGATTGATCCGGGGTCGGATCTTCGAAGAAGAGCAGCGCGAGCGTCTTGGTTTCGCGGCGACGGAGCGACGAGGCGTTCTTGTCGACCGTGTAATTGAGCTGGCGGGCGATCGCCTCGATCCGCTTGCGTGTCGCCTCGCTCACCGAGGGATTGCCCGACAGCGCCCGGCTGACCGTGGGTTGCGACACCCCGGCGAGCTGCGCGATGTCGAAGGAAGTTGGGCGATCCTTGCCCGGCTCTCGGCTCATGCCCCTCGTCGCGCCCGGCGCGCGCTTCACGTTACGCAACATCGTCGATCATCCGCCTCCGCCACCTTCCTAGCCTGCTTTGCTGCGCAGCAAAAGCGCCTCTGTGAATACGTATGTGTTATTATTCACAAGGCCCACGCGAAGGCGGAGAAGCGATGATCTAGAAAAGGGGTGGGCGCCGAACGGCGCCCGGGTTTTCGCATTCGTACCCCCGATCCATGGCGCCAGCCGCGGACGGGACTTTGGGAGGGGTTGATGATCGGTATTTCTCGTCGCCGCGGGCTGACGCTCGGCGCCAGCAGTGTCGCACTCGGCATCGCGCTGCTGGGGGGCGGCGCGGCTTTCGCGCAAACCACCAACGCGGCCGCCGCCGCCGCGCCGCAAGGGGTGGACGCCGCGCAGGAAACGACGAACGGCGAGGATCAGAGCGGCGACATCATCGTGATGGGCTATCGCAACGCGCTGCAAACTGCGGTCGGGGCGAAGAAGAATCGCGATCAGATCATCGAATCGGTCTCCGCCGAAGACATCGGCCGCTTGCCCGACGCCTCGATCGGTGAATCGATCGCGCGCTTGCCGGGCCTCGCCGCGCAGCGCATCTCGGGCCGCGCCGCCTCGATCTCGATCCGCGGTCTGTCGCCCGACTTCTCGACCACCTTGCTCAACGGTCGCGAGCAGACCTCGACGGGCGACAATCGCGCGGTCGAATTCGATCAATATCCGTCGGAAATCATCAACCAGGTGCTCGTCTACAAGACGCCGCAGGCGTCGATCGTCGGCCAGGGCCTGTCGGGCACGGTCGATCTACGCACGATTCGCCCGCTGGAAAGCGGCAAGCGCATCATCGCGATCGGCGCGCGCGGCACTTATGTCGATAGCGGCAAGCTCAACACCAATACCGACGAGTTCGGCTACCGCGTGAACGGCGCCTATGTCGATCAGTTCTTCGACAACACGCTCGGTATCGTGCTGTCGGCCGCGTACAATAACGAGCCCTATCAGAACCGCGAGTTCAACGCCTGGGGCTATGCCGGGCGGCCGCAGGGTAGTGTGATCGGCGGTTCGAAGTCGTACAACACCTCGGGCACACTCGAGCGGCTGGGTGTCCAGGGAACGGTGCAGTGGCGCCCGATCCCCGAGCTGACCGCGACGATCGACGGCTTCTATTCGGACTTCAAGGAGCTGCAGATCAAGCGCGGCGTCGAACTGCCGCTCGGGTTCGCGGTCGGTACTGGCCCCAACGACGTGCGGCTGCAGGTTGGCACCACCCAGGGCGGGGTGATCACCAGCGGCACCTTCTCCAACGTGAAGGGCGTCGTGCGCAACGATCCCTTCCAGCGCCGCGCCAAGCTCTATGCCTTCGGCTACAACCTGAAGTACGAGGGCAAGGACGGCTGGACCGCCACCCTCGACATCAGCTATTCGCGCACCGATCGTAACGAGCTGGTGCTGGAAACCTATTCGGGCACCGGCCGCGGCCTTGGTAACGGCGCGACCGACACGATCGGCTTCATCAGCACGACGACGGGCACGACCTTCCGCCCGACGCTCAACTATGGCGATTACAACACGATCCTGCTCACCAGCCCGCAGGGTTGGGGCGGCAACCAGATCGCGGTGACCGGCCAGCAGATCCTGGGCGGGCAGGACGGTTACTACAACAACCGCATCATCAAGGATCAGCTCGGCCAATACCGGGTGGAAGTCGCCAAGGAGCTGGACACCAACTTCATCAGCAGCGTCATCGTCGGCCTGAACTATACCGATCGCAGCAAGAACCTGCAGCCGGATGAGTCGTTCCTTGGGCTGACGGCGAACACCAACGGCCAGACCAGCATCCAGGTGCCCGCCCAGTTCCGCAAGGGCGTCAGCAACCTGCAGTTCGGGCTCGGGCCGGTGATCAGCTATGATCCGCTGGAGCTGCTCAATGCCGGCATCTATACCCGCGTGCCGAACCCCTTTGGCGACGTCGTCGTCAAGGCGTTCAACGTGCAGGAAAAGCTGCTGACCGGCTATATCCAGGCGAACATCAAGTCGCAGCTGGGGATCGGCACGCTGACCGGTAATATCGGCGGCCAGCTGATCGTCACCGATCAGAATTCGACCGGGGCGACCGCGATCTTCCTGGGCACCAATGCCAATGGGTCGCCCAATATCGGGGCGCGCTTCCGCAACGCCAGCAGCGACTATGTCGACTTCCTGCCGAGCCTCAACCTCTCGCTCCGCCTGCCGAGCGACTGGGTGATCCGCGTGGGCGCGGCGCGCGAAATCATCCGGCCGCGACTCGACGATCTGCGCGCGACCTTGTCGTTCGGCGTCGATAACAACTCGCGGGTCGTCTCGGGCAGTTCGGGCAACCCCAATCTGCGTCCGTGGCGTGCCAACGCCGTCGATGTGACGGTTGAAAAATATTTCGGCACCAAGGGCTATGTCGCGGTTCAGGGTTTCTACAAGGACCTGAAGAGCTATATCTACAACGCCGACATCCCGTTCGATTTCACCGGCTTCCCGGTACCGCAGAACTTGCCCTTCACCCCGATCTTCCAGGGTTTCGTCAATGCGCCGATCAACGGCCAGGGCGGCAACATCTATGGCGTCGAACTCGCGGGCACGGTGCCGTTCGAGGTGATTTGGTCGGGCCTCTCGGGCTTCGGCATCACCGGCGGCGGTTCTTACACCGAAACCAGCATCCGCCCGACCCCGGGCGCGCCGGCGGAAGACTTGCCGGGCTTCTCGAAGGTGGTGGGCAACGGCTCGGTGTTCTTCGAGAAATGGGGCTTTAACGCTCGCGGCAGCATTCGCTATCGCTCGAGCTTCGTGGGCGAACTCTCGGGCTTCGGCGCGGCGCGCACGCGGCGCCGGGTGCTCGGCGAAACGCTCTACGACGCGCAGATCGGCTATGACTTCAACGACGGTTTCCTGAAGGGCCTGTCCTTCTACATCCAGGGCCAGAACTTGGCGGACACCCCGCTGCGCACCCAGGATGCCGGGCTGCCGTTCAACGTGATCGACTTCCAAACCTATGGCCGGCGCTTCCTGGCCGGCTTCACCTGGCGCTATTGATCCCGTCCCGCCCGCCCGGCGCCGTCCGGGCGGGCATTTCGTCGTAAGTGAGTAACCCATGCCCGAGGCGCCCCTCCGCGAGATCGTGATCATCGGCGGCGGCACGGCGGGCTGGATGGCCGCCGCCGCGCTCGCGCGCTTCCTGGGGGCGCAAGCGCGGGTGACGCTGATCGAATCCGAGGCGATCGGCACGGTCGGCGTCGGCGAGGCGACGATCCCGCAGATCAAGCTTTTCAACCAGGGCCTCGGCATCGCCGAGCCCGATTTCGTCCGCCAGACCCAGGCGAGCTTCAAGCTCGGCATTCAATTCGTCGGCTGGGGCGCGCCCGACGCGCGCTACATCCATGCGTTCGGCGCGGTCGGCTGGCCGCTCGGGCTGTTGCCCTTCCACCATTATTGGCTGCGTGATCGCGCCCAGGGCGGGACGAGCGATCTGTGGGATTATAGCGCGGGTGCGCGAGCGGCGGCGCGCAACGCTTTTCAGCCGCCCGCCGACCGGCCGGGTCAGCCGCCCGCCGGCTATGATTACGCCTTCCATTTCGACGCCGGGCTCTACGCGGCCTTCCTGCGCCGCCATGCCGAAGCCGCCGGGGTCAATCGGATCGAGGGGCGGATCGGCGCGGTGCGGCTGCGCGACGACGGCTTCGTCGCCGGGGTGACGCTCGACGATGGCCGCGCGGTCGAGGGCGAGCTGTTCATCGACTGCTCGGGCTTTCGCGGGCTGGTGATCGAGGAAGCGCTCCACGCCGGCTATGAGGATTGGACGCATTGGCTGCCGTGCGACCGCGCGCTCGCGGTGCCCTGCGCTCGCGTCGCGCCGCTCACCCCTTTCACGCGGGCGAGCGCCAAGGCGGCGGGGTGGCAATGGCGCATCCCGCTCCAGCACCGAATCGGCAACGGCATCGTCTATTCGAGCGCGCATCTGAGCGACGACCAGGCCGCCGACATCCTCCTCGCCGGGCTCGACGGCGCCCCGCTCGGCGAACCGCGCCCCTTGCGCTTCACCACCGGCAAAAGGCGCGCGATGTGGGTGAAGAATTGCGTCGCGCTGGGCCTCGCGGCGGGGTTCATGGAGCCGCTCGAATCGACCAGCATCCATCTGATCCAGGCGGGCATCGCGCGGCTGCTGAGCCTGTTCCCGCGCGCCGGGTTCGACGCCGCCGACATCGCCGAGTTCAACCGCCAGTCGGATTTCGAATGGCGCGCGATCCGCGATTTCCTGATCCTCCATTATCACGCCAATGGCCGAAGCGAGCCCTTTTGGGCCGATTGCCGCGCGATGGCGCTGCCCGACAGCCTCGCGCACAAGCTCGCGCTGTTCCGCGCGAACGGGCGGATCACCCGCGAGCATGAGGAATTGTTCACCGAACTCGGCTGGTTGCAGGTGTTGATCGGGCAGGGGGTGATGCCGGTGGGCTATTCGCCGCTCGCCGATGCGCTGCCGACGCGCGATCTCGCGCGTTTCCTGGCCGATGCGCGCGGCCATGCCGAGCGGGTGGCCGCCGCGCTGCCGCCCCATGCCGATTTCATCGCGCGCCACTGCGCCGCGCCGCCCTTGGAGACCGTCGCCGCATGATCCGTTCGTTGATGCTCGCCGCGGCCTGTCTCGCCGCCGGCCCGGCGCTCGCCCAGGACGCGGCGAGCGCGGATTATCGCCAGCGCCCGCCCGAGGACGAGATCGTCTATTTCTTGCTCCCCGATCGCTTCGACAATGCCGATCCGGCGAACGATCGCGGCGGGCTGAGCGGCGATCGGCTGAAGACGGGTTTCGATCCCGCCGGCAAGGGTTTTTTCCACGGCGGCGATCTGCAAGGCGTGATCCGCCGGCTCGATTATATCAAGGGGCTGGGCGCGACCGCGATCTGGCTGACCCCGGTGATGAAGAACAAGCCGGTGCAGGGCGCGGGCGGCCAGGAATCGGCGGGTTATCATGGTTATTGGATCACCGATTTCACCCATGTCGACCCGCATCTGGGCAGCGACGCCGATTACAAGGCGCTGGTCGACGCGGCGCACGCGCGGGGGATGAAAGTCTATTTCGACATCGTCATCAACCACACCGCCGATGTGATCCAATATCGCGAATGCGGTGATTGCGCCTATCGATCGATCGCCGATTATCCCTATCAGCGGCGGGGCGGCGTGAGCGGCGCCGCGATCAATCCGGGCTTTGCCGGCGACGCGGTGCAGACGGCGGAGAATTTCGCCAAGCTCACCGATATGAGCTTCGCTTACACCCCTTATCTTGCCAAAGGCGACGAGCGGGCGAAGGCGCCGGCCTGGCTCAACGACATCAAAAACTATCACAATCGCGGCAATTCGACCTTCGAGGGCGAAAGCTCGACCTATGGCGATTTCGTCGGGCTCGACGATGTCGCGACCGAGCGGCCCGAGGTGGTGCGGGGCTTCATCGCGGCCTATGGCGATTGGATCGATCGCTATGGGATCGATGGCTTCCGCATCGATACCTCCAAGCACGTCAACCGCGAATTTTGGCAGGCTTTCGTGCCGGCGATGATGGCGCGGGCGAAGGCGCGCGGCATCCCCAATTTCCATATCTTCGGCGAAGTGATGGTCGGCGAGCCCGATAGCGCCACGCTCGCGCGCTACAACGCGACCGACGTCTATCAGCCGCTCGACTTCGCGTTCACCTGGACGATGGTCGGCGCGCTTTCGGCGGAGAAGGGTACCGATAGCCTAACGCGCCTGTTCGCCGACGATGTGCTCTATCGGGGCGGGGCGCTCGCCGCGCGGCGTCTGCCGACCTTTCTGGGCAATCACGACAATGGCCGCTTCGCGACGCTGCTGCGCCAGCGCCGGCGCGACATGAGCGACGCCGAATTGCTCGGCCGTGTCCGGCTGGGCCATGCGCTGCTGCTCACGCTGCGCGGCGTGCCGGTGCTTTATTATGGCGACGAACAAGGCTTTAACGGCGATGGCGGCGATCAGGACGCGCGCGAGGATATGTTCGGGAGCCAAGTGGCGAGCTTCAACGACAACCGGCTGCTCGGCACGCAAGCGACCACCGCGACGCCGCGCTTCGAGACCGGCCACCCGCTTTATGCCGAAATCGCGGCGCTCGCGAAGCTGCGCCAGGCGCACCCCGCTTTGCGCCATGGGCTGACGGTGGTGAACGCCGACAGCAAGGCGCCGGGGCTGTTCGCGGTCACCCGGCGCGATCCGGCGAGCGGCGAGGCGATTTTCCTCGCTTTCAACACCTCGCAATCGCCGGTCGACGCGCTGGTCGCGATCGACCCGGCGACCACCGGCTTCAGCGCGTTGCACGGCCGTTGCGCCGCGCCCAGCGCGCCCGGCAGCGTGCGCGTCGTGCTCGCCCCGCTCGATTATCTGATCTGCGTCGCGGAGACCAAATGAACCAGTTGATGCCGCCTCCCATTGCGCCCCGGCTCGCGCGCGCCTGGTGGCGCGGGGCGGTGATATACCAAATCTATCCCCGCAGCTTCGCCGATTCGAACGGCGACGGCATCGGCGATCTGCCCGGAATCACCGCGCGGCTCGATCATATCGCCTCGCTCGGCGTGGATGCGATTTGGCTGTCGCCCTTCTTCCCCTCGCCGATGAAGGACTTCGGTTATGACGTGAGCGATTATCGCGGCGTCGATCCGATTTTCGGCACGCTCGACGATTTCGACGCGCTGGTCGCGCGCGCGCATGCGCTGGGGCTGAAAGTGATCATCGATCAAGTCTATGCCCATACCAGCGACGCGCATGCCTGGTTCGAGGAAAGCCGCGCGCGCCGCGATAATCCCAAGGCCGATTGGTATGTTTGGGCCGATGCCAAGCCCGATGGATCGCCGCCCAACAACTGGCAATCGGTGTTCGGCGGCCCGGCCTGGACCTGGGACGCGCGGCGCTGCCAATATTATATGCACAATTTCCTGAGCAGCCAGCCGCAGCTCAATTGCCATAACGAAGCGGTGCAACAGGCGTTGCTCGACGTCGCGCGTTTTTGGCTCGATCGCGGGGTGGATGGCTTTCGCGTCGATGCGATCAACTTCGCGATGCACGACCCCGAATTGCGCGACAACCCGCCCGCGCCGCCGAGCAACCGCGCGCCCACCCGCCCGTTCGATTTTCAGCTGCACGTCTATAATCAAAGCCATGAAGCCATTCCGGCGTTCATCCGCCGGCTGCGCGCGCTGCTCGATACTTATGGTGCGACCTTCACCGTCGCCGAAGTGGGCGGGGTGGATAGCGATGGCGAAATGAAGGCGTTCACCGCCGATGATCGCCATTTCAACTCGGCGTACAGCTTCGATTATCTCTACGCGCCGCAGCTGACCCCGGCGCTGGTGCGCGAAACCGCCGAGCGCTGGCCCGATGCGCCGGGGCTCGGCTGGCCGAGCTGGGCCTTTTCGAACCACGACGCCCCCCGCGCCATCTCGCGCTGGGCCTCGGCCGAGGCGCGCCCGGCGTTCGCGCGGCTGGCGATGCTGGTGCTGCTGTGCCTGCGCGGCGACGTGTTCATCTATCAGGGCGACGAATTGGGGCTGACACAGGTCGAGATCGGCTATGACGATCTGCAAGACCCCGAGGCGATCGCCAATTGGCCGCTGACCTTGGGCCGCGACGGCGCGCGCACCCCGCTGCCCTGGGATGGGAGCGCGCCTTATTGCGGCTTTTCCTCGGCCAAGCCCTGGTTGCCGCTCGGCGCCGATCACGCCGCGCTCGCGGTGGCGGCGCAGGAGGCGGACCCGGAGTCGATGCTGAACCTCACCCGCCGCTTGGTCGCGCTGCGCCAGGCGAGCGACGCGCTGTTGCTCGGCGAGCTGCGCGTGATCGAGGCGCAGGGCGCGCTGCTCGCGTTCGAGCGGGTGGTGCCCGGCGAGCGGCTGCTCTGCGTCTTCAACCTGGGGGCCGCACCGATCGATTGGCGGCCCGAGGGGGCTTGGGCGGTGATCGAAAGCGTGGGCGAGGGCGGGCTCGATCGGCTCGGCCCCTATGCCGGCTATGTCGCGCGGGCGTGTTGAAGGGACAGGAAATGCTCAAGAAGTTCGTCGCCCCCGCGCTTTGCGCCGCGATCCTCGCCGCCGCGCCGGCCAAGGCGCAAGACAAGCCGGTCGCCGAGGCGAGCTCGCCCGGCGGGGTGGTGAAGGTCGCGCTGTTCCTCGATAATGACGGGCGCGTGAGCTACACCGTCGAACGGCGCGGCAAGAAGATCGTCGCGCCCTCGCGGCTCGGCTTCCTCTTCACCGATGCGCGCAAGATCGAGCGCGGCATCGGCTTCGTTTCGGCGGAGCAGCGCGATTTCGACGAGACCTGGGAACAGCCCTGGGGCGAATGGCGGCGCATCCGCAACCATTATCGCGAGTTGAAAGTCCATTTCCGCGAGACGACCGCGCTCGCGCGGGTGATGGACGTCACTTTCCGCCTTTATGACGACGGCGTCGGCTTTCGCTACGAATTTCCCGATCAGCCCAATTTGAAGGCGGCGAATATCGCCGACGAGCTGACCGAATTCGCGTTCGCGCAAGACGGCACCGCCTGGTGGAAGCCGGCCTTCCTGTGGAACCGCGAGGAATATCTCTACAACAAGACGCCGCTCTCGGCGGTCGGCACCGCCGATACGCCGGTGACGATCAAATTCGCCGACGGCAGCTATGCCGCGCTCCACGAAGCGGCGCTGGTCGATTATGCGGGGATGGCGGTCGCGCGGACCGAGGGCAATAGGCTGCGCGCCGCGCTCACCCCGGGGGCGGGGCGGCCGAAGGTCATCAAGTCCGGCGCTTGGTCGACCCCCTGGCGTACCCTCATCCTCGCCGACGACGCGCCCGGCGTTTACATGAGCCACCTGATGCTCAACCTCAACGAGCCCAACAAGCTCGGCGATATGAGCTGGTTCAAGCCGGGCAAATTCGTCGGCGTCTGGTGGAACATGATCAAGGGCGATTGGACCTGGGCGCGCGGCCCCAAGCACGGCGCGACCAACGCCAACGTCCGCCGCTACATCGATTTCGCCGCCGCCAACAAAATCCCCAACGTCCTGGTCGAAGGCTGGAACATCGGCTGGGACGGCGACTGGTTCGGCAATGGCAACGACATGAACTTCGCCCAGCCGACCGAGGATTTCGACGCCGCCGCGCTCGCCGCCTATGCCAAATCGAAAGGCGTGCGGCTGATCGGCCATCACGAAACCGGTGGTGCTGCCAGCCATTATGAAAATCAATTCGACGCCGCGTTCCGGTTCGCCGCCGATCATGGCGAGATGGTGGTCAAGACCGGCTATGTGACCGACGCCGGCCAAATCGAGCGCGTCGACGCGGACGGCACGCGCCTGCGCGAATGGCACGAAGGGCAGTGGATGAGCAATCACCACGTCCGCGTGCTGCAGGCCGCCGCCAAATATCGCGTCGCGATCGACAGTCATGAGCCGATCAAGGGCACGGGCCTCCAGCGCACTTATCCCAATTGGGTCGCGCGCGAGGGATCGCGGGGGATGGAGTATAACGCCTGGGGCGGCAAGAACCCGCCCGAGCATGAGACGAACCTCGTCTTCACCCGGATGCTCGAAGGGCCGATGGACTTCACCCCCGGCGTGCTGAGCCTGACCGGGCAGAATGGCAGCGCGATCCTTTCGACCGAGGCCAAGCAACTGGCGCTCTACGTGGTGCTCTATTCGCCGGTGGTGATGGCGGCGGATACGCCCGAAAATTATGCCAAGCATTTGAACGCGTTTCAGTTCATCAAGGACGTGCCGACTGATTGGGAGGAAACGCGGATGCTGAACGGCGAGCCCGGCGATTACGTGACGATCGCGCGCAAGGAGCGCGGCGGCGAGGCCTGGTATCTAGGCGCGATCGGCGACGAACAGGCGCGCAGCCTGGACGTGGCGCTCGATTTCCTCACCCCCGGGAAAACCTATCTCGCCCAAATCTACCGCGACGGCGACGACGCGACTTATGAAACCGAGAAGCGCCATTCGATCGCGATCGAGACGCGGCGGGTGACGAGCAGCGATCGGCTGACGCTGAAGCTCGCGCCCGGCGGCGGCCAGGCGATCCGCTTCGTGCCGATGGGCAAGAAGTGACGCGCGCGCTGCTCCTGCTGCTCGCGCTGCTGCTCGGCGCGGGGGCCGCGCGGGCGGCGCCGGCGCGGGGGAGCTTCGTCGACCTGCCCAAGCTCGTCACCAAGAATTTGCCCGAGCCCGTTCATGTCACGATCTGGCTGCCGCCGGGTTACGCGCGCGGCAAGGCGCGCTACCCCGTTATCTACATGCACGACGGGCAGAATCTCTTCTTCCCCAAACTCTCGGGCTACAACAAGGTTTGGGCCGCCGACAAAGCGATGCTCGCGCTGATCGCCGAGGGCGAAACCAAGGGCGCGATCATCGTCGGCGTGTGGCATCAGCGCGCGCGGGCGGCGCAATATTTTCCGCGCCCGATTTACGACGCGCTGCCCGCCGCCTTGCGCGCCGAGGCCGATCGCTTCGCCGGGCGCCCGGTCTATTCGGACGGCTATTTGCGCTTTCTGGTCGAGGAGCTGAAACCGCTGATCGACCGCCGCTATCGCACGCTCGAGGACCGCGGCCACACGATCGTCGCCGGATCGAGCATGGGCGGGCTGATCTCGCTCGCGGCGATCGCGCGCTACCCCCAGGTCTTCGGCGCGGCGGCGTGCGTCTCCACCCATTGGCCGCTCGTCGCGCCCGATCGCGCCGGGCAGGCGACCCCCGAACTCGGCGCGATTTGGGACCAATTCTTCACCGACAAGCTCGGCGCGCCCGCCGGCCGGCGGATCTGGTTCGATCATGGCGACCAGACGCTCGATCAATATTACGGCCCCTGGCAGAGCCGCGTCGACGCGCGGTTGATCGGCATCGGTTGGCGCCCGGGCGAGGATTTCGAGACCAAAGCCTATCCCGGCACGGGCCATGAGGAAAATGCCTGGGCGGCGCGGCTGCCCGAGATTTTCGCCTGGCTGCTCAGGGCGCCCGAATGATGCGGATCGTCGTGCTCGGCGGCGGGACGGCGGGGTGGATGGCGGCCAATTTGTTCGCCGCCGCCTGGCCCCACGCACGGGTGAGCGTGATCGAAAGCCCCGAGATCGGCATCATCGGCGTGGGCGAGGGCTCCACGCCGCAGCTCAAGGACTTTTTCGACCGGCTGGGGCTCGCCGAGCGCGATTGGATGCCGCGCGCCAACGCGACCTACAAGACGGGGATCGCCTTTCACGGCTGGTCCGAGCGGGCGGGGTGCGAAAGCTATTTCCACCCTTTCCCCAGCGATCTCGACGTCCACACCAACGATGCTTTCTTCACCCACTGCGCGGCGCGGCGCGGGGGCGTCGACTTCGCGGCGCATCCCGATCTCTTCTATCTGCCCGCCCGCCTTGCCGCCGAGGCGCGCGGGCCGCACCCGGCCGAGGATTTCCCGTTCGAGACTTCCTATGGCTATCATTTCGACGCCTTTCTGGTCGGCGCGGTGCTGCGCGATCACGCGGTGGCGAAGGGCGTCGCGCATCTGCCGCTGAAGGTGACCGAGGTGCGCGTGAGCCCCGAGGGGCAGGTGACGGCGCTCGTCACCGAGGACGGCCAGGCGATCGCGGCCGATCTGTTCGTCGATTCGAGCGGCTTTCGCTCGGTGATCGCGCAGGAAGCGCTGGGCGTGAAGTTCCTGCCCTTCGCCGATAATTTGTTCAACGATAGCGCGGTGGTGATGCCCACCCCCCGCGCTGGCCAGGCGATCGCGCCGCAAACCCGCGCGACCGCGCTTTCGGCGGGCTGGTGCTGGGCGATCCCGCTCCAGAACCGCACCGGCAATGGCTATGTCTATTCCTCGCGCTATCTGAGCGCCGAGGCCGCCGAGGCCGAACTGCGCGCGCATCTGGGGCTGGGGCCGGACGATCCGCCGGCGCGCCACCTGAAAATGAAGGTCGGCCGCGTCGAGAATAGCTGGACCGCCAATTGCCTGACGGTCGGCCTATCGCAGGGCTTCATCGAACCGCTGGAGGCGACCGCGCTGCATATCGTGCAGGCGACCGTCGAGGGGTTCATCGCGGCCTATGAAGCCGGCGGCTTCACCCCCCAGCATCGCGACGATTTCAACCGCCGGATCAACGCGCGTTACGAAGGTATCCGGGACTATATCGTCTGCCACTATCGGGTGAACCGCCGCACCGACAGCGATTATTGGCGCGACAATGCGCGCAATCAGGCGCTGTCGGACACGCTGCGCCGGCTGCTGCACATTTGGTATTCGGGCGGTGATTTGGTCGCCGAGGTCGATCGGCTCGGCATCAGCGGCTATTATTCGGCGATCAGCTGGCATTGCCTGCTCGCGGGCTATGGCATTTTCCCCGAACGGATCGAGCCGCGCGGCCGGGGGCATGACATGGCGCGGATCGCGACGCTGCTCGCCAAATCCGCGCGCCACTTCGCGCCGCATCACGAACAACTCGCCGCTTTGCAAGGATAAGCCATGGCCCTCAGCCCCGCCGCCGCGCCGACCGATCAAGACCAGGGCGTCAATGCCCCCGATCTGCAATTCTTCGTCTTCGCGTTGTTCTTCATCTTCGGCGGTATCACCAGCCTGAACGACATCATCATTCCCAAGTTGAAAGATTTGTTCACGCTGAGCTACGCGCAAGCGTTGCTGGTGCAATCGGCCTATTTCATGGCTTATCTGGTGTTCTCGCTCCCCGCCGCCGCCGTCGTCGCGCGCTTTGGTTATATGCGTACCGCGAGCTTCGGTTTGCTCGCGATGATGGCGGGGTGCCTGATGTTCGTGCCGGCGAGCGCCTCGGGGCTGTTCCCGGTGTTCCTCGTCGCGCTGTTCGTGCTGGCGGCGGGGGTGACGATGGTGCAGGTGGTCGCCAATCCGCTCATCTCGCTGCTGGGGCCGCCGCGCACCGCGCATAGCCGGTTGACCTTCGCGCAAGCGTTCAACTCGATCGGGACGACGATTTTCCCGATCGTCGGCTCGGCGCTGATCCTGGGGAGCCTGAGCACGGTCGATCCCAGCACGCTGACCGGCGCCGCGCTCAGCGACTATCGCACCGCCGAGACGCAGACGGTGGTGCGGACCTATCTCGGCCTCGCTGCCGCGCTGCTGGTGGTGGCGGCGGTGGTGTGGACGCGCCGCAACCGCCTGCCCGAAGGCGCGGGGACGGACGCCAAGGCGCGGCTGTTCGGCGGCTTCGATCTGCTGCGCCGCCCGCGCTTCGGCTTCGGCGCCGCGTGTATTTTCCTCTATGTCGGCGCCGAGGTCGCGATCGGATCGCTGATCGTCAATTATCTCGAACAATCGAGCGTGATGGGGCTGTCGCAGCGCGCCGCGGGCGATCATGTCGCTTATTATTGGGGCGGGGCGATGGTGGGGCGCATCATCGGCGCGGGGCTGTTGCGGCTGGTCGCCCCGGGCAAGGTGCTCGCGGGCGTGGCGCTGGGAGCGATCGCGCTGCTGTTCGTCTCCACCCATAGCTCGGGCGCGGTCTCGGGCTGGAGCCTGCTCGCGATCGGCCTGGTGAATTCGGTGATGTTCCCGACGATCTTCAGCCTGGCGAGCGAAGGGCTGGGCAAGCGCGCGGCCGAAGGATCGGGCCTGATCGCCACCGCGATCGTCGGCGGCGCGGTGATCCCGCCGCTCACCGGCTGGCTGGCGGATCAATCGAATTTGCGCGTGGCGATGGCGCTGCCGGCTTTGTGCTACGCGCTGATCGCGGCCTATGGCTGGTACGCGCGGCGGCCGGCGGTTTAGGCCAGGCTGGGATTACGCAGCTTCGCTCCTCCCCTGAAAGGGGAGTTCCGGGTCGGATCGTCCCCCGGACGATCCTAAACCGTGCGGGGCACGGTTTACCCGGAACTGGCAGCCGCGCGAGCGGCTGACGGAGGGGTGTCCCCGGCAGTTCGAGGGCGATACCCCTCCACCATTCGCTACGCGAATGGTCCCCAGTTCAGGGTCGGATCGTCCCCCGGACGATCCTTGACCGTGCGGGGCACGGTCAACCCTGAACTCCTTTCAGGGGAGGAGCTTTTTCGCTTGAACCGCTGAACCGGTTTGGTTCCGAACCGCTCTAGGCAACCTCTTTCCTGCCGTCGCCCCGGCGAAGGCCGGGGCCTTTTCGAGCGATAGCGCGCCATTGGCCCGGGGCCCCAGCCTTCGCTGGGGCGACGGCTCAAGGTTAGGCGGGCGCCGCCGCCAGCGCCGCCAGCCCATGCTCGTCGACCACGCCGCGCTCGGTGATGTACGCCGTCACCAGTCGCGCGGGCGTCACGTCGAACGCCGGGTTGGCCGCGCTCGAAAGCGTCAGCCGCGCCGGCCCGTCCTCGGCGGGGGCGAACACCACTTCGTCTCCCGAGCGTTCCTCGATCGGCACGTCGCGGCCCGTTTCGGTCGCGGGATCGAACGTGGTGTAGGGCAAGGCGACATAGAAAGGCACGCCATTGTCGGCCGCCGCCAGCGCCTTCAAATAAGTGCCGATCTTGTTGCAGACGTCGCCATTGGCGGTCACCCGATCGGTGCCGACCAGCACAGCGTCGACTTGGCCGCGCATCATCAAATGGCCGCCGGCATTATCGGTGATGACGGTGTGCGGCACGCCGTGGCCGGCGAGTTCGAACGCGGTGAGCAGCGCGCCCTGGTTGCGCGGGCGCGTCTCGTCGACCCACACATGCACCGGCAGACCCTCGTCATGCGCCAAGTAAATGGGCGCGGTCGCGGTGCCGTAATCGACCGTCGCCAGCCAGCCGGGGTTGCAGTGCATCAGCAGGTTCACCGGCCGATCGGGCGCCTTGGCATGGAGCGCGCGCAGCAGATCGAGCCCGTGCCGCCCGATCGCCTGGTTGAGCGCGACGTCCTCCTCGGCGATGGCGTCGGCGCGCGCGAAGGCGGCGCGGGGGCGATCGTCATAGGGCAAGTTCCGCACCGCCTCGATCACGCGGTCGAGCGCCCATTTCAGGTTCACCGCCGTCGGCCGCGCGGCGAGCAGCTTGGCATAGGCCGCGTCGAGCTCGTCCCCGGCGGCGAGCGCCATCGCCAGGCCATAGGCCGCCGTCGCGCCGATCAGCGGCGCGCCGCGCGTCCACATTTCGCGGATCGCCGCTTCGGCGGCCGCCGCCGAGCGCAGCTCGACCCATTCGACCGTCCAGGGCAGCTTGCGCTGATCGAGGATCCGCACGCCCGCGCCGTCCGCGGTGCGCGCGATCGAGCGGTGCCATTCGCCGTTGAGTTTCATGCGCCGCCTCTAGCGGGGGCGGGGGACGGGAGCGAGCGGAAATCCTCCCCGTTCACGGGGGGCGCGGCAATTGCTCTAGGCGTCGCCCCGGCGAAAGCTGGGGCCTCGATGAACCGGAGCGCGCCAGTCGCTCGAGGCCCCAGCCTTCGCTGGGGCGACGGAGCTGCTTCAATCGGCGCGCGCGAGATAGGCATCCACCGCGTCGAAATTCGCGACATCCCCGGCGCCGCCCTCGCGGTCGACGCGAAGCGCGCGCATCCCGGCCTCGCGCGCGGCGCCCACTTCCTCGGGCGTGTCGGAGAGGAACAGCACCGCTTCCGGCGCGGCGCCGATCGCCGCCGCGATCGCGCGGTACGATCGGGCCTCGCGCTTCGGCCCGGTCTTGGTGTCGAAATAGCCGCTGAACAACGGCGTCAGATCGCCCGCCTCGCTATGCCCGAACAGCAATTTCTGCGCCGCGACCGAGCCCGAGGAGAAGACATGGAGCGCGAGACCAGCCGCGTGCCAGCGACGCAAGCCCGCGACCGCATCGGCATAGACATGGCCGCGAAACGCCCCGCTCGCATAGCCATCCGCCCAGATCAGCCCTTGCAGCTCCTTGAGCGGGGTTGCCTTGCGGTCTTCATCGATCCAGCGGCGCAGCGTCGCGATCGGATCGCCGGGCTCGGCCGCCGCGACCTCGGCGAGGATCGGCGCCACTTGCTCCGCATGCGCCGCGCAATAGTCCGCCAGCCGCTCGCGGGCATAGGGGAAGAGCGTGCGCGCGACGAAATCGATGCTCGAGGTCGTCCCCTCGATATCGGTCAGGATCGCGCGGATCACGCCGGTTCGTGGCGCGGGAAGCGGCTCGCGATCGCGTCGCCGGTGAAGCGCGCGATCCAGCCGTCGGGGTTCAGGAACAAGCGGATCGCGGTGAAGCGCGGGGCGGGGCCCATATCGAACCAATGTTTCATGCCGGCGGGCACCGCGATCAAATCGCCCGCGGTGCACAGCATCGCATGGACGCGCCCCTCGGCGTGCAAAGTGAACAGCCCTTCGCCCTCGACGAAGAAGCGCACCTCGTCCTCGCCATGCGTGTGTTCGTCGAGGAATTTGGTGCGCAGTTCGGCCCGCGCGGGATGATCGGGGCGCATCGCGACGGTATCGACCGAGAGATAGCCGCCCTCGGTCTTCAGCCGCTCGATCTCGGGCGCGTAAGCGACCAGCGGGTCCTCGCCCTCGGCCAGATCGCGCAAAGGCCAGCGCTCGAAACGCACGCCGATGCGGTCGAGCGCCTCGGCGATGACCGCGCCCTCCTCGGTGTCGAGCAGCACCGCCTCGGGCGCGTCCTCCGCATAGACCCGCAGCCGGCTCATTTCAGCCCCAGATGCCGCGCGAATTGCAGCTGCGCAAGCTCGGTCGAAATCATCCATTCGATCGCTTCGATCACGCCTTCGGCCTCCGCCAGATCGGCGCCCCAACCGTAAAGGCCGTGCGCGCGGATGAGATAGGCGGGCGTCGTGCCGGGCGCCAGTCGCGGCATGATCGCCTCGGCGAGCGCGGCCATGTCCTGGCTATTGTCGATGATCGGCAGCACCGCCTCGGCCTCGTGCGTCGAAATGCCGGGGAGCACTTTGAGCATTTCATGCCCCGCGAGCCGATAATGATCGGCGGCGAGCGCGCGGCTCAAGCCCACCGCGTGCGGCGAGTGGCTGTGGAGCACCGCGTTCACCTCGGGGAATTGGCGGTAGAGCGCGCAGTGGAGCACGGTTTCGGCCGAGGGTTTCTTCGCGTCGAGCGGGTTGCCGTCCAGATCGACGGTCATCACGTCGGCCTCGGTCAGCCGGCCCTTGTGACGGCCGGATACCGTGATCGCGATCCGCCCGTCGCCCAGGCGCAGCGAATAATTGCCGGCGGTGGCCGGCGCCCAGCCCTTGCCGTCGAGCCAACGGCCGACCTGCACGATCGCCGCGCGCGCTTCGACCAGCGTCATCCCTGCCATGAACGCAACCCCAAATCGTTAACGCAAAGCCTGGGGCCTAGAGCGCCCTCCGCCCCAAGGCAACCGCCGAATGAACCGGATTGGCCGGGTTGGCGGTGGAGCGGGTAACGGGACTCGAACCCGTATATTCAGCTTGGAAGGCTGCTGCACTACCCTTGTGCTATACCCGCATCGGAAGGCGCGGAGATACCGGGGCGGGGGCGGCGAGGCAAGCCGCTTGATCGGCGCGACCGGCGAGAGCGTTGACGCCTTGCTTACCAATGGCGGCTAGGAAGGGGCATGATGCTGCACGATCCCGCTCTCGCGCGCACGACGCACGCGGCTCGCCCGCGCTCGGCGGTTTCCGCCGGGGTTGGGCTGGCGGGGCTTGCCGGCCTGTTGCTGTGGATCGGCATCGCGCGCTGGTTCGGGATGGACGGGCCTTATTCGGCGCTGATGAACCTGGTGTTCTGCGGCGTGCCGATGGTCGCCTGGTCGCTCTTGGTCGACAAGGTCCACCGCAACCCCTCGACCGGGATCGATTGGTCGCTGAAGCGCGATTGGCGCGAGACGTTCGACGTGAGCCTCACCAAGATCGCCGGGCTATGGGTCACTTGGGTGGGCATCGCGATCGTCTATGGCACGCTGCGCTTTTACTGGCAGGGTAACTACGCTTTCTCGATGATGGTGCTCGGCTATGCCGCGCCGTTCGTCTTCTTGGGCGCCATCCCCTATATCTTCTGGATCGATCGCAAGCTGATCGAGCCCAAGGACGGCGCCTATGCGCTCGGCGCCTGGCTGATGAACGCCGCGCCCGCCGACGCCCCTGCGATCGCCGGCCATTTGCGCGCCTGGGCGGTGAAGGGGTTTTTCCTCGCCTTCATGCTCGCGATCGTGCCGCCGGGCTTTGGCGAGTTCATCCGCGCCGATTGGCGCGCGGTGCTGGGCGATCCGGTCAAGCTCGCCAATTGGCTGATCACTTTCATGTTCGTGATCGACGTGGCGTTCGCGACGGTAGGCTATGTGCTGACGCTGCGCCCGCTCGATTCGCACATCCGCAGCGCCAATCCCTATGCGGCCGGGTGGACGGCGGCGCTCATTTGCTACCCGCCGTTCGTGCTGATGGGGCCGGGGGCGCCGCTCGATTATCATCCGGGCACCGCCGATTGGACGCATTGGCTCGCCGGCCAGCCGGTGCTGCTCGCGCTCGACGGCGCGTTGCTCGTCGCGCTGACGGCGATTTATGCTTGGGCGACGGTGGCGTTCGGCTTGCGCTTTTCGAACCTCACCCATCGCGGCATTTTGACGCACGGGCCTTATGCCTGGTCGCGCCACCCGGCTTACCTTTCGAAAAATCTATTCTGGTGGTTCTCGACCCTGCCGTTCCTCTCGACCGGCAGCCTGGTCGACGCCGCGCGCGCGACGATCCTGATGGGCGTCGTCGCGGGCATTTATTATTGGCGCGCCAAGACGGAGGAAGCGCATCTCGGGCAAGACCCCGCCTATCAGGCCTATAGCGCCTGGATGCGCGCGCATGGGCCGGTGCCGCGCTTCTTCGCTTGGGTAAGCGGGCGATCGGATCAGGCGCGCGCGGCGCGATAGGCGCGGGGGCTGAGCCCGGTGATCCGGCGAAAGCTGGTCGTGAAGCCGGCGGCGCTGGTGAAGCCGCACGCCGCCGCCACTTGGTTCACCGGCAGCCTTTGCTCGGCGAGCAGATCGCGGGCGAGCGCGATCCGGCGCTCGATCACGAAGCGATAGAGCGTCTGCCCCGTGGTCGCGCGAAAGGCGCGCGCGAAGCTGGTGGCGGGCATTCCTGCGATCGCCGCGACTTCGGCGACGGTCACCGCGTCACCGAGCCGCGCGACGAGATAGTCGCACACCCGCGCGACGGTCCGTGGATCGAGCCGGGGCGCCTCCGCGGGCGGCGGCGGCGCGTGATCGAGCGCCGCCAGACCAAGGGCGATCGCCCGAAGCAAGCTGTCGATCAGCAGCGCCGATCCCGGCCCGGGCGCGCGCATCTCGCGTTCGAGCAACGTTCCCAACCAGGCCAGCCGGGGATGGCGCGACGACAGCAGCGGCGGCAACCCCGCGCCGCTCAGCAGATCGAGCGTGCCGCGCGGCAGATAAACGGTGGTCGCGCGCGTCGAGTGCGGCATCTCCCAAAAACTGTCGAGCCCGTTGGGGATATAGGCGACCATGTCGCGCAGCGCGGCTTTATGGGCGACGAACCGGCCATCGGCGCGCACTTCGACCTGGCCTTGGCCGCCGCGATTGAACACCAGCGCATCGAGCCGGTGATCATGGAAGGTCGCGGTCGCGACATGGGTGCCGGGCAAATTGATGCCACGCATCACCGCCATTTGCGCCGAAACGCCGGCGACGGCGAAGCCTTGGACGCGGGGCGGCCCGCTCCAATCGATCTCGTCGAACGCGCTGGCGCTTCGGCTGCGAAACCGCTCGGCCATGGCCCTTTCTCCAGCTGTCGCGCGGCATGATAGCGCGAAGCCGGGCCAGGACCGAGGAGAAAGTCGCGCCGCGATTACCCAAAACGCGGCGCGCGCGTGCCTCAGCCGGCGTCCTGATACTCGATCACGCGCAGATAATTGGCGAGGCGATTGGCCTCGAGCGTGGCGAGCAGCTTGTTCTGGTGGAACGGCACGACCAGATCGGCGAGCGCCGCGCTCCAGGGCGCGTCGAACGCGAACAGGATGCCGAGCCCGAACACACCGGGCACTTCACAAAAGCCGAGTTCGCGCCCGGACGCATGTTCCTCGGCCAGGAAATCCTCGACCGCGGTCAACACGCCGTTGCGCGGGCCGCCCTCGTGCAGCGCGAGCGCGAACTGGCCCATGCCGCGAAAGCCGCGATGCGGGCGCAACGCGTCCATGCCGGGCAACGCGCCGCCGTCGAAACTATGCGGCTGGCGGAATTCGGCGGGGATGCGATCCGGCGCGTAATACATGTCGCGCCGGCCGCCGGGCCAGTGAATGTCGTGCAAAAAGGCGAGCAGCGGCTTGTCGTCGCGCTTGCAGAGCGCGTCGATCGCGCGCAGCTCGTGGTAGACGGTGTACCAATTATGGTCGCCATCGACCAGCCAAGCGTCGATGTTCGACAGCGTCGGGATCGCCTCGAGGCTGGGCAGCGGCAGATGGGTGACGTGCGGACGCTCGCCGAGCCAGGCCGCGAATTCGGGCTTGGGCGCGGGATCGATCGAGATCAGCCGCCCGCCCCGCGCGGCGACGTGATCGGCGAGCAAGGCGCTCATCCCGCCATATTCGGCGCCGATCTCGGCGATCGTCGCGGCTTCGGCCAGATCGAGCGCGCCGAGGATGATCTCGGCGAATTCCGACATCGAATGGATCAGCAATTCGGGCATCACGCCACCTCCTTCACGGCATGGGCCGCCGCCGCCTTCGCCCGGCGAACGATCGGGCGGTAGGTGAGCGTCAGCAGCATCGGCTTGTCGCCCGGCCCTTGCTCGGCGGGCGGCACGAAAATGATGGCGTTGGGGCCGAGCCGGTAAAGCCCCTCGGCGAGCTTCTCCATGCCGTCATAGAGCGGCGTCGCGATGCGCGGCGCGCGTTCGCTCGCGCTGACGAATTCATCGACGCCCTCGATCGCGACCGTGCCGATCTGCGCGACCTCGGCGATCGCGCCGAGCTGCAGCCCGATCGCATAAGCGCCGGGGTTGATCGGCATGCTGAGCCGGTAATGGCCGTCATGCGTCGGCACGGCTTCCGCGCTCATCATCAGTTGCGCGCGCGCGTCGGCGATCATCACCGGCACGGTTTCCGCCCCCGATTGGAAGTCGGACTGACGGAAATCGAGCCCGAGCGTGCCGATCGCCGCGAAGCTGAGCGCGAGCGGCAGGCCATGTTCCTGGATTTCGCCGGCTGGATACATGCGCTCCATCCCGCTCAAATAAGTGAGCCCGCGCGCTTGCAGGCCACGCCGCGCGGCGGCGCGGTCGATCAGCTTGGTCGTGTAATTGGTGCCGAGATTGACGTCATGGTCGAACGCCTCGATCAGCGCGACCTCTTCCGCGCGCGGAAGCAGCAGGAGCCGCGCCAGCACGCTCGCGACCATACGCCGTTCGCTATCTTCATCGTCCGACCCCGCCGGTCGCGCCTTGCCGGCGGCGTGGTTCGCGGCGAAGCGCAGGCAGCCTGCTTGCGCCGCTTCGCGCGTCAGGCTCTGGCGGCCCTTGATGTCGGCGGCTTTGCGGATCGGCTTGCCGTTCGCATGATAATCGACCACCGAGCCTTGCGCGATCGTCACCAATTGCTCGATCACCGAGATTTGGCGGATCATCGCGCCGAGCACGCGCCCGTCGAAATGACGCGGGTCGAGCAGGCCGCGCTTGTCGAACGGGGTCGGCTCGAGTTCGCGCAGCAGCAGATAGCGCCCGCTGATCCCGATCTTCAGCCGCGCCGAAAGCACGGGCTCGATCATGTCCTGCACCGTGCCCTGATAGCCCAGATCGACGAGCATCAGCTGTTCGCCTGCGACGATCCCGGTTTCACGCTCGATATGTTTGGCGAGCCGTTCGGCGAATTGCCGGCTGCGGCTGATGATCTTGCGCACCCATTGCGGCTCGAGGATCTTCGCGCGAAACGCCTTCGGGTGCGGCGGCAGGCGCTGCATCTCATCGTCGTCGATCAGCAGCTGGCGGCCGATCACCTTGACGAGCGGGGTCGCCTCGCGCGCGAGATAGCCGCGGATCGCCGCTTCGTCGGTGAAGCTCGCCCGGCGCGCGGTGAAGCGGCTGAGTTCGATCGAGGCGGCCGCGCCATGCCCCGCCGCCTCATAAGCACGCGCGGGCAGATAGCCGTCGCGCAGCACGAACACGGGGCGCACGCGGCGCCCGGTTCGCGCGGCGAGCGTCTCGGCCTCGCGGCGCACCCAATTGGCGAAGCCGTGGAGAATGGGGCCGAGCACGTCATGCCCCAGCCGCGTCGCGGCATCGGCCTCGTCGATCCCGAGCGACAGCGCCGGGCGGTGCGGCTGGAAGGCGGGCAGGGTGACGCGGGTGCGCGGCTCGATCAGCGTCGCCGCCGCCGCTTCCAAGCGCAATTGCTGCTGCACGCCCGCCGGGAACTGCTGGAAATGCACGCCGTGAATGCCGAGCTTCACCGGCGCCTGCGCGTCGGCGACCGGATTGTCGCCCAGGTGCAGGATCGTCTCGGGCGCGACGCCGAGCGCTTCGAGCACCGGCTCGAACAGCCCTTGCGCCTTGGCGAGGCCATATTCGCTCGAACAGAAAATGCGCTCGATCGCCTCGGCGACACTCTGCCCGGCGACGCGCGCGATCAGCCCGCGCAGCTGCGGCTCGGCGAGATAAGTGTCGGAGACGATGATCACGCGCAGGCCCCGCGCGCGCGCCGCCTCGATCAGCGCGACCGTGGGGGCGAAGGGATAGCAGTGCCGCGCCTCGGCCTCGAGCTCGGCTTCGACCGAGGCGGCGCGCTCGGCTTCGTGCGGCTGGAGCGCGGCGTGGATCGCCTCGATCGAGACTTCGTCAAAGCCATCGGTCACCTTGCGCAGCCGCCGCGCCAAGCGTTCGGCGCGCACGCGCGGCTCGATGCCGCCACCCGCGACCGGCAGATCGGCGAACACGTCGATCGGCGCGTTGACGTTGCGCCAAATGAGCGTGTCGAAACAGTCGAGCGAAAGGATGCGGATTTCGGGCGGCGCCCGATCGAGCAAAGTGGCGATGTCGTGCGCGCGGATGACGGTCATGTCGTGCCCCCCAGTTGCGCGCATCAGTTGACGAAAATGGTAAAGGCGGCGTTAAAAACCGTAAAAACGCGGGCGCGTCGGACCCAAATCGTGCCCGGCACCCCCAAAAATCGCTAAAGCTTCGCCCGCGCCGGTCGTTGATCCTGGCAAGGGAAGGGCGCGATGGACAATAGCACGACGAGCAGCACGAGCGCACGCACCAGCAGCACGTCGCAAATCCTGAGCTCGCTCGGCGCGGGCTCGGGGATCGATTATGCCGCGCTGGTGAGCGGGCTGGTCGACGCGCAATTCGCCGCCAAGAACCAGCAGCTCACCGCCAAGAGCGACGCGCTCACCGCCCAAATTTCCTCGACCGGCAATTTGAAAAGCGTGATCGGCCAGTTCGCCGGCTCGCTCAAATCGCTCACCAAGGGCGGCACGCTGGCGACCCAGCCGAGCAGCGCCAACGCCAATGTCGTGCGCGCGAGCGCCCTACCGTTCGCGCGGCTCGCGGGCTTTTCGGCGCAGGTCGAGGTGCGCGCGGTGGCGAGCGCGCAGGCGAGCGCGAGCCCGCTCATCGCCGATCGCGCCGCCCCGCTCGGCACCGGCACGCTGACGCTCACGCTCGGCACCGCCACCACGGCGAACGGCGCGATGACCGGCTTCACCGCCAATGCTGGCGCCACCCCGGTGACCATCACCATCGACGCGACCAACAACAGCCTCGACGGCATCGCGAAGGCGATCAACGCCGCCAACGCCGGGGTCACCGCCAATGTCGTCCCCGATGGCAACGGCTTCCGCCTCGCGCTGAAAGGGCGGACCGGCGAAACCCAGGCGTTTCAGCTGAGTTCGACCGATGCCGGGCTCGATCAGCTCGCGGTGGGCGTCGGCAGCCCGGCGACGCTCGGCACCGCCGCGCGCGACGCCGAAGTCGTGGTCGACGGGCTCGCCTTCAAACGCTCGACCAACACGATCAGCGACTTGATCGCCGGGGTGCGGCTCGATCTGGTGAGCGCGGCGCCCGGCAGCCCGGTCACGCTCGGCAACACCCCGCCGACGAGCGCGCTGCGCCAGGCGGTGCTCGATTTCGTCGACACCTATAATCAGGTGATCGGCCAGATCCGCGAGCAGACCGATCCCCAGACCGGCCCGCTCAAGGCCGATTATGCCGCGCGCGATTTGCAGCGCGCGCTCGGCGCGCTCACCCAGGTGCCGCTGTGGACGAGCAGCACCACCGGCGCGCCGACCACGCTCGCCGAAATCGGCGTCGCCACCAATCGCGACGGCACGCTCACGGTCAAGACCGAGCAGCTCGACCGCGCCTTGCGCGATCAGCCGCAAGCGGTGGAGGCGATGTTCCAGGACGGCGCGACCTCGACGCGGGGCGGGCTCGCGGCGGCGTCCCAGGCGATCGCCGATCGCGCGACGAGCACCGTCGGCGGGCTCGGTGCGAGCCAGGCGCGCTACACCGCGAGCAAGACGACTCTCGACAAGCAACAGCAAAAGGCGCGCGACGAAGCCGAGACGATGCGCACGCGCCTCACCCGGCAGTTCGCCGGCACCGACGCGCGCATTTCCGCTTATCGATCGGCGCAAAGCTTCCTGTCGCAGCAGATCGACGCATGGAATGGTGGTAATCGATGAGCGGCTATGCCCCCCGCCTCGGCCGCAACCCGGAGGCGACGTATCGCCAGGTCGATCTCGCCGGCCGCACCGCCGGCGCCGACGCGCATGGCTTGGTCGATCTGCTTTACGAAGAACTCGGCCGCGCGCTCGCGGCGACGGCGGCGGCGATCCGCGCCGGCAATTTGGCGGTGAAGAGCGAGAAGATCGCGCGCGCGGTGGCGATTTTGTTCGCGCTCGAAGCAGGGCTCGATTTCGAGCGCGGCGGGCCGATCGCCAAGACGCTCGCGGGCGTCTATCGCGGCGCGCGCAAGGAAATTCTCGACGCGAGCTTGAAGCTCGATCCGCAGCCGTTCCTGGATGTCGCGGCGAACATGGCCGAGATCGCCGGCGCCTGGCGCCAAGTGCGCGGCGCGGCGTGAGCCTCGCTCGGCCTTAGAGCTGTTCGCATTCAAACCGGTTCGCTCCTGCCCTGTAAGGGGAGGAGCTTGCGCGCGGCCGCCGCACCAACCGTCCGCTACCCGAGCATCGCCCTTGCCGCATTGCGCCCCGGGCGTCCGGTGACGCCGCCCCCCGGATGCGCGCCCGCGCCGCAGAGCCAAAAGCCCTTCACCGGCATCCGGTAGCTCCCCAGCCCATAAACCGGCCGCGCCGCCCAGAGCTGATCGAGCGACATCCGCCCATGGAAGATGTCGCCCCCCACCAGGCCGAAGCGCGCGTGGAGATCGGCCGGGCTGAGCGCCATCTGCCCCACGATCGACGCGCGAAAGCCGGGGGCGAAACGCTCGACCGTAGCGAGCACCGCGTCGGCGGCGGCGGCGCGCGCGGCGTCGGTCCAATCGAGCGCGGGGTCGAACTGCTGCGCGAACAGGCTCGCGACATGGTGGCCGGGGGGCGCGAGGCCGTCGTCGACCAGGCTCGGGATCAACATCTCGACGATCGGCGCGCGCGACCAGCCGTGCGCGCGCGCATCGTCGAAGGCGCGGTCCATATAATCGAGGCTGGGGGCGAGGATGATGCCGCTTTGCAGATGCTCACCCGGCTCGGGCAAGGCGGCGAAGCGCGGCAGCGCGTTCAGCGCGACGTTCATGCGAAACGTCCCCGAGCCGCTCGCATGCCGCGCGAGCCGCGCGCGCAAGCCGGGCTCGAGCAGCCCGGGCTCGAGCATGTCGAGCAACAAGGTGCGCGGATGGACGTTCGCCGCGACCGCGCGCGCCGCGATGCGCTCGCCGTCCGCGAGTTCGACCCCGCTCACCCGGTCGCCCTCCGCCAACACCCGCGCGACGGGCGCGTTCAAGCGGATCGTCACCCCCGCCGCTTCGCACGCGCGCGCCATCGCCTGGGTCACCGCGCCCATGCCGCCGATGGCATGGCCCCAAGCGCCCTTCACCCCGTTCACTTCGCCGAACACATGGTGGAGCAGCACATAGGCGCTCCCCGGGGTCGAGGGCCCGGCATAATGTCCGACGATCGAATCGAAGCCGAACACCGCCTGCACCGGGGCGCTTTCGAAAAACCCCTCCAGAAACTCGCGCGCGCTGCGGGTGAAGAGATCGATCGCGTCGCGCTTGGCCTCGGCGCCCAAGCCCAGCAGCCGCCGCCCCTGATCGAGCGCGCGCCATAGCCCCGCCGGATCGGCGGCGGGCGGGGCGCGATCGGCGAGCAGCCGCAACACTTCGGCCACCGCGCCCAGCCGGCGTTCGTAATCGGGGAGCGCCGCCGCGTCGCGCGCCGAAAAGGCCGCGACCGCCGCCGCGCTTTGCCCGCCGCCCATCAGCAAATACCGGCCGTCCTCGGTCGGCAGGAAATTGCTGAACGGCCGGCTTACGACGCGCAAGCCGTGGCGCGCGAGCGCCATGTCGCCGCCGATCGCGGGATCGAGCAGGCCGAGCGTGTAGCTCGCGGTCGAATTGCGAAAGCCGGGGGCGAATTCCTCGGTCACCGCCGCGCCGCCGACCACGCCGCGCCGCTCCAGCACCAACACCCGCCGCCCGGCGCGCGCGAGATACCAGGCGCAGACCAGCCCATTGTGCCCGCCGCCGATGATGATCGCATCCCACCGCATTGCGGCCTCGCGTTACCCGCTTTGGGCGGCGCGGCCAATGGCTTGGCCCTGGGTTAACCCGATCGTGACGCTCTTGGCCATAAAGGGTGAAGTGAGGAACCCGAATGACCGACGCGCCGACCCATTCGCAGCACAGCATCCTGGCGGTGGACGATAGTCGCACCCAATTGGGCGTGCTCGGGCGGCGGCTGAGCGCGCTCGGCTATCTCGTCGCGCTGAGCGATAACGGCCCCGAAGCGCTCGATCTGATCGCCGCGCGCGGCTTTGATCTGGTGCTGATCGACATGGTGATGCCGGGGATGGGCGGGATCGAGTTGCTCGGCGAAATTCGCGCCAATCGCGCGACCGCCGATCTGCCCGCGATCATGATGACCGCGCGCGGCGAAAGCGAAGCCGCGGTCGAGGCGCTCGGCGCGGGCGCCGACGATCATATCGCCAAGCCCTTCGCCTTCATCGAACTCGCCGCGCGGATCGAGCGGGTGATCGCGCGCGGGCGCCGCATCGCCGAACTCAAGCGCGCCAACGCCGCGCTCGACGCGCGCATCGCGACGCGCGCGATCGAACTCGGCGAGGCGCGCGCGCAACTGGCGGCGACCCGCGCCGAGGAACGCCGCCTGCTCGCCTCGCTCGCCCAGGCGCAGGCGCGGCTGGCGGCGCCGGGGCTGCAGGCTTGACTCGAAAACAATAGGGAAGGCCGGCGGTGGTGGAGCTAGGGGGATTCGAACCCCCGACCTCTGCAGTGCGATTGCAGCGCTCTCCCAACTGAGCTACAGCCCCACATCGCCGGAGCGCGCCCCTTAGCGAGGGTCGCGGCGCGATGCAACGGTCTTTGCGCGTATCTTTCGCCAGCCCGATCGGAACGCGGACGGCCAAATGGCCGAGCGCTGCGACGGGCGCGGCCCGGCGGCGCGGAACGCGCCGGTTCATCCACCGTTCACTCCTTCAGTAAGGCGCCGGCCGCCTGCGCCGGGCAGACGGCGCGCCTTGCGCCATTTTTCCCGAAAGGAACGGCGATGGGCGACAACCGCTATAATCCCAATCAGGAACGCACCGGCAGCTATCTCACCCCCGATGGCCAGCGTGGCGGCGGCAGCGGCGGCGAGGCGCGCGAGACCTCGAGCGCGCGCGACTATGGCGCCAGCCGCCAGGGCCGCGAGGATTGGCCGGGCAGCCAGGGCGGGCAGGGCGGCCAGGGCGGGTTCGGCCAAGAGCGCGGCTATGGCGACCATGGCGGGCGCGGCTATCAGGGCGGCGATGCCTATCGCGGCCAGGGCGATCGCGACCAGGACCGCTATGCGGGCGATCGCGGCCATGGTCGCGGCAATTTCGGCGGCGCGGGCAATTATGGCGGGCAGGGCCAGCGCTTCAGCCAGCAGCAGCATCACGAAGGCAGCGGCTATGGCCCCTATGGCGAGCGCGGCCAGGTCCAGTCGCAGGGCGCGTATGGCCACGACCCGCGCGGCGGCGACACCAGCCATCGCGGCGGCCAGCAGGGCGGCTATGGCTATCAGGCGAGCGATTACGATTATAACGAGCGTGGCTTCGTGAGCCGCGCCGGCGACGAGGTGCGCAGCTGGTTCGGCGACGACCGCGCCCAGCGCCGCCGCGAGCTCGACCAGCGCTATGACGAGCGCGAAGGCGGCGGCCAATATCGCGGCGGGGGCGAGCGCCAGGCGCGCGGCGGCCATCATCATGACGCCCATCATCATGACGATAGCGAGGCGCGCTATCCGGGCGGGGTGGGCGGCTATTCGACCCAGCGCGGCCCCAGCTTCCAGGATGGCGAGTGGATCGGCACCGGCTCGGGCTGGACGCGCGGCTCGGACGAGGATGATTACGGCAACTGGCGCCGCCGCCAGATCGAAGCGCTCGACCGCGATTATGACGAATATCGCCAGGAAAACCGCCAGCGCTTCCACAGCGAGTTCGAGACTTGGCGCACCGAGCGCCAGGGTCAACGCTCGTCGCTGCGCCAGGTGCGCGAGCATATGGAAGTCGTGGGCTCCGACGGCGAGCATGTCGGCACGGTCGACCATATCCAGGGCGACCGCATCCTGCTCACCAAGAGCGACACCAACGCCGGCGGCAAGCACCATTCGATCCCGTCGCGCTGGATTCAGACGGTCGACGAGAAGGTGACCATCCGCAAGACCGCGCAGGAAGCGATGGCGGCCTGGCGCGAGGAGCAAGACGAGCGCTGATCGCGGCGTTTACGGCTCGAGGCGAGCCCCGTGCCCCCAAGGGCGCGGGGCTTTCGTTTGCTCGAAGGCCGGCCGTCACCCCGCGCTCGGCCCGGGGCCACGGGCGCGATGGGCGCCGTGACCAACGGCATCCCGGCGGGGCGAGCCGTTGCGCGGCAAGAAATTCGCATTAGTGTCACCCGCGAAGCGAGTTTCAGGAGAAGCAAATGGCCCAGGCATGGACGCTCAAATCGCGCCCGATCGGCACCCCGACCCCCGATAATTTCGAGCTGGTCGAGCTGCTCGGCGGGCCGCTCGAGCCCGGCCAGGTGCGCATCGCCAATCGCTGGCTTTCGGTCGATCCCTATATGCGCGGGCGGATGAACGACGTGAAAAGCTACACGCCGCCCTTCCAACTCGGCCAGCCGATGCAGGGCGGGGCGGTCGGCGAGGTGGTCGAAAGCGCCGATCCGAACGTGCCCCAAGGCACGCTGGTGCTCCATATGGACGGCTGGCGCGACGAGGCGGTGCTGCCCGGCGCGCATGTCCAGAAGCTGCCCGATCTCCCGGTCGAGCCGCAAGCCTATCTCGGCCAATTGGGGATGCCGGGGATGACGGCTTATTTCGGCCTGCTCGAAGTGGCGGGCGCGAAGAGCGGCGACACGGTGTTCGTCTCGGCCGCCGCCGGCGCGGTCGGCTCGACGGTGGTGCAGATCGCCAAGGCCAAGGGGATGCGCGTGATCGGCTCGGCGGGCGGCGCCGAGAAATGCGCCTGGGTCAAGTCGCTCGGCGCCGACGCGGTGATCGATTACAAACAGGGATCGCTGGTGAAAGCGCTCGCCGCCGCCGCGCCCGAGGGGATCGACGTTTATTTCGACAATGTCGGCGCCGAACATCTCGATGCCGCGCTCGCGGTGGCGAAGGAACGCGCGCGCTTCGCGATTTGCGGGATGATCGACATCTATAACGACGGCAAGCCGACCGAACTCCGCTATCTGGCGCGCGTGATCGGCGCGCGGCTGACGATCAAGGGCTTCATCGTCAGCGATTTCATGGGCCGCGCGGGCGAATTCTACCGCGACATGGCGGGCTGGCTGCAAGCGGGGCAGCTGACGCGCGAGGAGACGGTGGTCGAAGGCCTGGCGCGCATGCCCGAGGCGTTCCTGGGGCTGTTCAGCGGGGAGAATAAGGGGAAGATGTTGGTGCGGGTTTGAGGGGGGTCGGTTGGGGTTGCCGGCGCTGCGCATCGGAGACCGAAACGACAAGTCGGGCTGGTCTTTAGAGACTTGAGAAGCTCCAGGGTGGATGGCGAAGATTTGGCCGCTTGTGGACTGCGGCTTGCTGCTAACCATTTGCGGGAAGCGGACGCCCGCTCATAAACTTGAGCGAGTTGAGACGACCCAAAAGCGGTCGTTCGCCGCCGGACACCGCTCCCCGGACGCGGACGCCCATTCACACGAGTCCGAGCGGCCGGGCTGGACCAGCTGCGGCCGTCTTTTCGTTTCCAGGCAAAGCGCCCTCGGAGGAGCCTGAGCTAGCGTCGTTGGCGGTGACCACGGCCCTGGTTGCGCTCCACAGCCTTAGCGATGTCAGCCTCGCTGAAGGGTGGCGGGCGCGTCTCCGCATCCGAGAACAACTTCAAGTGTCCGGGGACAGCGCGATCGAGTATTGAAGTGGCAAAGAGGATCGCGAGGATCATGTACCGCTTCTCATGGGCGGTCTCCACGCCGGTGCCGCGGTCGTGTTCGAAAAGCCGGAAGAATGACACCGGTCCTGTGTGGGTATGCTGGGAAAAAAACCTGTAAGCGAGGCGGAATTGGTCCTTGTTCACGCCCATCCGTTCGAGCACGTCGTCCTGCACGAACGGAGTCTTGTGACCGCGCATCGCCTCGCGTCGCGTCTTGGGATCGAACGTGCGAAGCCATGGGTTCTCATCGAAGCGGCGTTCGAAGTCGGTGATTACCTCGCTATCGTCCCCGTCGGGCGAGAAGAGCCGTCCGCGCGAACCGTAATCATGACAGTAGAGCAAGACGAACCGACCCTGCCGGATGTCGGGATCAATCTCGTCCTCGCAGAGCCAAAAATACCAAAGGTAGGCCTCTGCGAGATTGCGGGTGAGCGACGCCACGGCGCTGAAGTCCCAATGCTCCCGAGGCGCACAATCTGGCAGGAGTCGCTCGATGCTCTTGGCGGTGACGACTATCCTTGTGAACAGAACCGAGGCGTAGGCCAGCCGGTTGCCCTCTACCCAGACATGCGCACTCCCCATTGAAACGCGCTTGCTCCGGGTCACTAGGTTCCTGAATTCCCTACGGCACCGCAGGTACTCGGCGGTGAGCTCCGACGGTGTCAGTTCGGCAAGCAAGGAGTTGGCTCCGTCGCCGGGATGCTTGTCTTCGGGGCTATCGTCGAGCGTAGTCACATCGCAGCCTCATTTACCACTGCCGTTGCGGGAACGGCAGGTTCTATGTGTTAACGAATGCTTAGCTCGTTAAGCAATGGCAGCTGCTGTGGCAGTGGGATTATCGAACGAATGACCGATATTGAGGCATAATGCCGCCCCGCGATCGAGCAACCCAAACGCAGCCGCAGAATTGAGGAGGCAGTAAGTCCCCCCTACTCCGGCACCAACTCAATAACATCCAGGAGTGACTCAAACCGCGGATGAGGCAGCACCACGCGCCACCTCTTCTCGCCCACCCGCTCGACGAAACCGGCCAGGTCGCGCTTCGCGTCGGTGCCATAATCCATCGGGCGTTGTTCCATGCCCAACTCCAGCGCGCCCAGGAACACCGCGCGCGCCGGGTCGCGGGCGTAGAACATGCCCGCCGGGCGTTGCTCGCCGTCGAGTTTGGCGAAGTCGCGGCGGTCGCCGGTGCCGCTCACCCGGCAGCGCGCCGCCGGATAGGCGGTGAACTCGGCCATCGCGGTGCCGTTCGCGCCCAGCTTGAACACGCGGCAGCGATAGGCGCCGGCGGGGGGCAGGGCGCCCTGCTCAAAGGCGCGATCGGGGTCGAACAGCGCGCCTTCGGCGGCGAGCGCGGGGCCGTTGGCGGGGCGGACGCGGTCGAGCGCTTCCATCCAAGCGTCGCGCGCCGTCCGCAGCCGGTCGCGGTCGGCCTGGGTGATCAGCTGGTCCCAGCGCTGCGCCGCCGCCGCGCCCGGCGCGCCGAGCAGCAGCAGCGCGAGCGCCACGACCGCACTAGAGCGGTTTGCGATCCGATTGCATCGGATCGCCGCTCTAGATCTTTGGTTGGCCGCGATTTCCGAGCCGGCAGGTGATTCCACCTGCCTGGAAATCGCGCTATTGCGCCGTCCAGCCGCCATCGATCGACAAATTGGTGCCGGTGATCGATTTGGCTTCGTCACGGCACAGATAGAGCGCCAAAGCGGCGACCTGCTCGCTGGTGACGAATTCCTTGGTCGGTTGCGCATCGAGCAATACGTCGTTGATCACCTGCTCGCGCGTCAAGCCCCGCGTCTTCATCGTATCGGGAATTTGATGCTCGACGAGCGGCGTCCACACATAGCCGGGGCTGATCGCGTTGACCGTGACGCCGTGGGTCGCGACCTCGAGCGCGATCGTCTTGGCGAGCCCGGCGATGCCGTGCTTGGCCATCACGTACGCGCTCTTGTTGGGGCTCGCGACGAGCGAATGGGCGGAGGCGGTCGAAATGATCCGCCCCCATTTGCGCGCCTTCATGCCGGGCACGACCGCGCGCGCGAGATACCAGGCCGCGCTCATGTTGATCGCGATGATCGCCTCGAATTTTTCGGGCGGGAAATCCTCGATCGGCGCGACGTGCTGGATGCCGGCATTGTTGACGATGATGTCGACCGCGCCGAACTCGGCTTCCGCGCGCGCCGCCATCGCGGTGATCGCCTCGGGCTTGGACATATCGGCGGCGTCGTACAGCGCCTTGGCGCCGCTCGCCTCGGCGAGGGCGGCGCGCTCCTTTTCGATCGCGGCCGCGTCGCCAAAGCCGTTGATCATCACTTGCGCGCCTTCGCCCGCCAAGGCCTTGGCGATGTCGAGCCCGATTCCCGAGGTCGAGCCGGTGACGATCGCGCTTTTGCCTTTGAGGAACATGCGGGTCTCCCTTTATTTGCGGACGAGCGGTTGGTGCGCGGCGCGATAGGGGCAAATATCGAAGGCCGCGCTGGTTCCGGTGAGGATGTTCTGCGCGATCAACTGGGCATTGCTCATCGCGTCGTCGATCGCGCGGCGGCCGGCGGCCCAATGTTCGGCCATGGTGCGCGCCGAAAATTCATAGTCGCGCGCGCCGCCTTCCCAGGCATTGGCGCGGTGGATCAGCTGGACGATGTTGAGCGGCTTGTCCTCGGCGAGCGCGGCGAGCTTGGCGACATCGGGGTCGTCGCGCAATTTGGCGGGCAATTTGGCGAGCACGCGGCGGATCGCCTCATGCTCTTGCCGCTTGCGCATCGCCTGGTCCGAGATGAGGCGGGTGCGGCTCGAAAAGCGAATCTCCTTCTCGCGCGATTCGACGTCGGCCATCGTCTTGGGGCGTGTGTTCGACGCCGGGAAGAGATCGACCTGAAAGGCGAGCATCGCCTCGGTCTGATTGTCGAGCACATGGCTGAGCGGGGTGTTCGAGACGAGCCCGCCGTCCCACCACAGGCAGCCGTCGATCTCGACCGGGGGCAGCCCCGGCGGCAGCGCGCCCGAGGCCATGATGTGGCGCGCGTCGATCCGCTCGACGCGGGTGTCGAAATAGCGGAAATTGCCGCTTTCCAGATTCACCGCGCCGACCGACAGCCGCACCGGCCCGGTGTTGAGCAGCTCCCAATCGACGAGCGCGTCGAGCGTTTCGATCAGCGGGCGCGTGTCATAATAGCTGAGCGCGGCGCAACTCCCCGGCAGCGCCCATTGCGGCGGCACCGGGCGCGGGGTGAAAAAGCCGGGGACGCCGGCCGCCAGCACATAGCTCGCCGACAGGTCATGCACCCATTCGCGCACGCGATCATTGGGGAAGATCGGGAAGCTGGGGAGCGCGCTCGTCACCTTGTCCCAAAAGGCGCGCAGCCGCTCGACGCGGCGTTCGGGCGGGTTGCCGGCGAAGATCGCCGCGTTCACCGCGCCGATCGAAATCCCCGCGACCCAATCGATCTCGATCGCCGAGGCCGCGAGCCCCTCGATCACCCCCGCCTGGTAGCTGCCGAGCGCGCCGCCGCCTTGCAGCACGAGCGCGACCTGTTCGGGCAGCGGCATCGCGTTGCCGGCGCGGCGCTGCGGGGACTCGATATCGGCCATGCGCTTCAAATGGGGCGGTTCGCGATAGGGATCAACGACAGTTTGATGACGCGCCCGGGCTTTGCGACCGCTCCCCGATACCGCCCCCGATATGACTTGCAACAAAGCCGGGGCTTCGCACATTCAGCGTACGGGCAGCGAGGGACGTTCGATGCGGCTAGACGATTACGACCCCGATATCGAGGTGGGCGACCAGCGCGGGCAAAGCTTCGGCGGCGGCGGCTTTTCGCTTGGCGGCGGCGGCGGCGGGCTGTTGTTCGGCTTGCTGCCGTTCGTGATGGGGCGGTTCGGCTGCATGGGCGTGGCGGTGCTGCTCGCGCTGATGTTCTTCTTCGGCGGCGGGCTGCCCTTGCTCTCGGGCGGCAATCCGGGCGGCATTCCCGCGACCCACACCGAAACCAGCGCCGCCAAGACCGCCTGCCGTGTCGACGCCGCCAGCCTGGAGACGTGCAACGCGTTCAGCTCGGCGAACCGCACCTGGCGCCAGATTTTCCAGCAGGCGGGCGCGCGCTACGATCCGCCCTCGCTGCAATTCTACGGCGGCTCGGGCCGATCGGGCTGCGGCGCGGCGCAGGCGGCGATGGGGCCCTTTTATTGCCCGAGCGACGAGGGCATTTACATCGACACCAGCTTCTTCAACGAACTCGCGACGCGCTTCGGCGCGGGCGGCGATTTCGCGCGCAATTACGTGATCGCGCATGAATTCGGCCATCACATCCAGCATCTGCTCGGCACCAGCGAGCGCGTGCAGCGCCAAATGCAGCAAGTGAGCGAGCGCGAGGGCAATGCGCTATCGGTGCGGCTCGAGCTTCAGGCCGATTGCTATGCGGGTGTGTGGGGCGCGCAGAACCGCGCGCGGCTCGACCCCGGCGATATCGAGGAGGGGCTGCGCGCCGCGCAAGCGATCGGCGACGACACGCTCCAGCGCGAAGCGCAAGGGCGGGTGGTGCCCGACAGCTTCACCCATGGCACCTCGGCCGAGCGCATGGCGTGGCTACGGCGCGGGCTGGAGACGGGCGATCCGAGCCAATGCGATACGTTTAGCGGAAGCATCGATCGCTAGCCTTGGTTTCGTGCGCGCCGATACCCGGACTTGGTCCCGGGTCCACTGGCGGGCATGGCTTAGCGCCGGCAGGCCCGGCGGAACGGTGAACGCCCGACCAAGCCCGGCATGACGATTTCGGGGAGAAGGTGTCGACTAGGGCGACGCTCCGTGTTATAACGTCCGTATGAACAAGCCCCTCAAGCTCATCAAGATCGGCAATTCCACCGGCGTGATCCTGCCCAAGGAAGTGCTCGCCCGGCTCAAAGTGGAGCAGGGCGAGGCTGTGTATCTCAGCGAGGCGCCCGAGGGTTTTCGGCTGACCGCGCATGATCCCGATTTCGCCGAGGCGATGGCGGCCGCCGAGAAGATCATGCGCGAAGACCGCGACATTTTGAAAGTGCTGGCGCAATAACGGTGGCGTGGCGCTTCATCAGCGTCGACGTCGCGCTCGCGGTGCATGATCGCCAGCTCGCCGAACATGGTGGGCCGGCGGGCGTCAAGGATTTAGGCTTGCTCGAATCCGCGCTCGCGCGGCCGATCAACAAACATGCCTATGGCGAGGATGACCCTTGCGCGCTCGCCGCTGCCTATGCCTTCGGGGTCGCGCGCAACCATCCGTTCGTGGATGGCAATAAGCGCACCGCCTGGGTGCTCGCGCGCTTGTTTCTGGCGCTGAACGCCGTCGAAGTCTCCTTTGGCAAGCAAGAAGCCATCGAAATGATGCTCGCCCTCGCCGCGGGTGAGTTCGGCGAGGACCAAGTCGCCGCCTGGTTCCGCGCGCATCTCGCTTAACGCAAATGCCCGCCCGCGCCGGAGCGCGAGCGGGCACCTTTCCTCCCCAGGAACTCAGGCGTGGGCGGGCTCTTTCACGAACTGCGCCGCCTCGGTCGATTCGGCCAGGGCCGTGGTCGAGCTTTCGCCGCCGGCGAGCGTCGTCGCGACCAGATCGAAATAGCCGGTGCCTACCTCGCGCTGGTGGCGGGTCGCGGTATAGCCATTTGCCTCGGCGCCGAACTCGGCCTGTTGCAGCTCCGAATAAGCCGCCATGCCACGATCCTTATAGCCGCGCGCCAGCTCGAACATGCCGAAGTTGAGCTGGTGGAAGCCGGCGAGCGTCACGAACTGGAACTTATAGCCCATCGCGCCGATTTCGCGCTGGAACTTGGCGATCGTGTCCTTGTCGAGATTCTTTTCCCAATTGAAGCTCGGCGAGCAGTTATAGGCGAGCATCTTGTCCGGATACTGCTTCTTGATCGCCTCGGCGAAGCGGCGCGCGTCGTCGAGATTGGGGTGGCTGGTTTCCCACCACAGCAGATCGGCATGTTCGGCGAAGGCGAGGCCGCGCTTGATGCAATGATCGACGCCGGTGCCGTCCTTCAGGCGGAAGAAGCCCTCGGCGGTGCGCTCGCCGGTCAGGAACTCGCGGTCGCGCTCGTCGATGTCGCTGGTGATGAGCTTGGCGCTTTCGGCATCGGTGCGCGCGCAGATGATCGTCGGCACGCCGCACACATCGGCGGCGAGGCGCGCCGCGTCCAAGTTGCGGATATGCGCCTGGGTCGGGATCAGCACCTTGCCGCCCAAATGGCCGCATTTCTTCTCGCTCGCGAGCTGATCCTCATAATGCACCCCGGAGGCGCCGGCGGCGATGTACGCCTTCATGATCTCGAAGCAGTTGAGCGGGCCGCCGAAACCGGCTTCGGCGTCGGCGACGATCGGCGCGTACCAGTCGCGCGTCGCGCCGCCTTCCGAATGCTCGATCTGATCGGCGCGCTGGAGCGTCGCGTTGATCCGGCGCGCGAGTTCGGGGCCGGCATTGGCGGGGTAGAGCGACTGATCGGGATACATTTGCCCGGCGGTGTTCGCATCGGCGGCGACCTGCCAGCCCGAGAGATAAATCGCCTTCAGCCCGGCGCGCACCATCTGCATCGCCTGGTTGCCCGAGAGCGCGCCGAGTGCGTTCACATAATCCTCATTGTGGAGCAGCTCCCACAGCTTGTTCGCGCCCTTGCGTGCGAGCGTGTACTCGATCGCGACCGAGCCGCGCAGACGGGCGACCTCTTCGGGGCCATAGGGCCGGGTGATGCCATCGAAGCGACCGGCGGGGGCAGGGATCAGCTCGTCGAAAGTCATTTGTCTCATCCTTTACAGAGGCCTGGGGAGAAACGGCCAACGCTGAAGCTTGTTGCACTGCGGTGGAGACGAAAGCGAGCCGGGCGCGGCGGAAAAAGCGTGGCGCTGTCCGCGCGCCGTTGGTTAAGGGCCGCAATGTTGTAAATATCTTTACAAAAGCTCGGCGTGGTGGCAGAACCCGGCCATGGTCGAGGCCAAGCTTCTCGCCGGGCATAAATTGCGCCGGCTGCGGCGCCGCGCGGGGCTCACCCAGGCGGCGATGGCCGAGGCGCTGGAGATTTCGCCCAGCTATCTCAACCTCATCGAGCGCAATCAGCGCCCGGTGAGCGCCGCGCTGATCGTCGCACTCGCGGAGAAGTTCGATTTCGATCCGCGCGCGCTCGCCGCCGAGCCGGGTGGGGGCGAGGCGGCGCTCCGGCGGCGGCTCGCCGATCCGCTGTTCGCCGATCTCGAGATCGATCGCGCCGATCTCGCCGAGTGGCTGGCGGCCGCGCCCGCCGGGGCGGAGGCGTTCGCGCGCGCTTATGACCGCCTCGCCGGCGCCGCCCCCGCCGCCGCGCCCGCCGACCCGATCGCTCGAGTGCGCACCGAGATCGAGCGCTGGCGCGGCCATTTCGCCGATCTTGACGCCGCCGCCGAAGCGCTCGCCGACGAGCTGCGCCTGGGCGCCGCCGATCTTTACGGCGCGGTCGCCGAGCGGCTGCGGGTGAAGCACCAGCTGTCGTTGCGCATCCTGCCCGTCGAGGTGATGCCGGAGGCGCTGCGCCGGCTCGATCTTCACGCCCGGCAATTGCAGCTGTCCGAACTGCTCGATCCCGCCTCGCGCGCCTTCGCCGCCGCCTATCAGCTCGCGCTGATCGAAGCGCGCGGCGAGATCGACGCGCTCGCGCGCGGCGCGGGGTTCTCCGATCGCGCGGCGGAGCGGCTCTATCGCCGCCACCTCGCCAGCTATTTCGCCGCCGCGCTGATGATGCCCTATGCCCGTTTCCTGCGCGCGTGCGAGGCGACCGGCTATGACATCGAATTGCTCCAACGCCGCTTCGGCGCGGGGTTCGAGCAAGTCGCGCATCGGTTGACGACGCTCCAGCGCGTTGGCGCGCGCGGCTTGCCCTTCTTCATGCTGCGGCTCGACCGCGCAGGGCAAGTTTCCAAGCGCTTCGCGGGCGCGAGCGCGGCACCGCTCGCCGAGATCGACGGCGGCTGCCCGCTGTGGGCGGTGCACGGCGCGTTCGAGAAGCGCGGCGCGCTGGTCGTGCAATTGGTCGCGCTCGAGGAGGGCGGGCGCTGGCTGACGATGGCGCGCACCGTCACCCCGCAAGGCCGGCGCTATGGCGGCCAGCCGGCCGAATTCGCGGTGGTGCTGGGGGTGGCGGCCGAGCTCGCCGCGGGGCTCGCGGTCGCGCGCGGGATCGATTTGCGCGGCGAGGCGGCGCCGATCGGGCTCGGCTGCCGCCGCTGCCTGCGCGCCGCTTGCCCGCAGCGCTCGCTCCCGCCGATGGGGCGCGCGTTGCTCGTGCGCGAGCAGGAGCGCGGCCTCTCGCCGCTCGATTTCGCGGGCGACTGAACACGAAGCGCAAAATCTGAACCGTTCGCCCTGAGCTTGTCGAAGGGCGGTACTGCATTGCGGCCGCAGACAAGAAGAACAGTGCTTCGACAAGCTCAGCACGAACGGCAGATATGTGGTTTTTACTTAGCGCGGCTCGCTCGAGCCCCGCGCAACAGCCGCTTGGCGCGGCGCCCTTCGCCCGGCTAGACGGGGGAAATGACCGATCTGCCCAAAACTTTCGACTCCGCCGAAATCGAAGCCCGCTGGTATGCCCATTGGGAGCAAAACGGCCTGTTCCGCCCGGAACGCCCCGGCGCCGAGCCCTGGACGATCGTCAACCCGCCGCCCAACGTCACCGGCAGCCTGCATATCGGCCACGCGCTCGACAATACGCTGCAAGACATTCTCGTCCGCCACGCGCGGCTGAAAGGCAAGGACGCGCTGTGGGTGGTCGGCACCGATCACGCCGGCATCGCGACGCAGATGGTGGTCGAGCGTCAACTCGCCGAGCGCCAGGACAAGCGCACCAATTATTCGCGCGAACAATTCGTTCAGAAAGTGTGGCAGTGGAAAGCCGAAAGCGGCGGCGCGATCACGCGCCAGCTGCGCCGGCTCGGCTGCTCGATGGATTGGGCCAACGAGCGCTTCACGATGGACGAGGGCTTCAGCAAGGCGGTGCTGAAGGTGTTCGTCGATCTTTACGACCAGGGCCTGCTCTATCGCGACAAAAGGCTGGTGAATTGGGACCCGGGCCTCGGCACCGCGATCAGTGACTTGGAGGTCGAGACGCGCGAGGTGAAGGGCGGCTTCTGGCATTTCCGCTACCCGCTCGCCGATGGGGTGACACTGCCCGACGGCACCGACCATCTCGTGGTCGCCACGACGCGCCCCGAGACGATGCTCGCCGATATGCTCGTCGCGGTGAATGCGGCCGATGAGCGCTATCAGACGGTGATCGGCGAGCATGTCATCCAGCCGCTCACTGGGCGGCGGCTGCGGATCGTGGCGGACGATCATGCCGACCCGACGCTCGGCTCGGGCGTGGTGAAGATCACGCCCGGCCATGATTTCAACGATTTCGAGGTGGCCAAGCGTGCCGGGATCGAGCCGCGCGCCATGCTCAACATGTTCGACGCCAAGGCCGATGTGGTGCAAACCGCCGACGGGCTGGTGCCCGCCGAGTTCATCGGCCTCCACCGCTTCAAGAAGGACGGCACGCCCGGCGCGCGCGAACTCGTGGTCGAGCGGATGAAGGCGCTCGGCCTGTTGGTCGCGCATCTCGACAAGGAAGGCGCCGAGCACGACGCCGAACCGCGCACGATCCAGACGCCGTTCGGCGATCGATCGGGCGTGGTGATCGAGCCCTGGCTGACCGACCAATGGTATGTCGACGCGGCGACGCTCGCCAAGCCGGCGATCGAGGCGGTGAAGGATGGGCGCATCAAGATCGTCCCCAAGAGCTGGGAGAAGACCTTCTTCAATTGGATGGAGAATATCCAGCCCTGGTGCGTGAGCCGGCAGCTTTGGTGGGGGCATCGGATTCCGGCGTGGTTCGCCGATGACGGGCGGGTGTTCGTCGCCGAAAACGCGGACGCGGCGCGGGCGTTGGCGGGCGACGGCGTGGCGCTGACGCAGGATGAAGACGTCCTCGACACCTGGTTCTCCTCCGCGCTCTGGCCCTTCGCGACCTTGGGGTGGCCCGATCGATCCTCCCCAAGCTTGCTTGGGGAGGGGGACCATGCGGAGCATGGTGGAGGGGCGGCGCCAGGCGCTACCGTCGCGGCCCCTCCACCGCCTTCGGCGGTCCCCCTCCCCGAGCAAAGCTCGGGGAGGAATTTGAACGGCCGCTACCCGAACGACGTGCTCATCTCCGGCTTCGACATCCTGTTCTTCTGGGATGCGCGGATGATGATGCAGGGCCTCCATTTCATGGGCGACGTGCCGTTCCGCACGCTCTACCTCCATGGGCTGGTGCGCGCGGCGGACGGGCAGAAAATGTCCAAGTCCAAAGGCAATACCGTCGATCCGCTCGGGCTGATCGACAAATACGGCGCCGACGCGCTGCGCTTCTTCATGGCGGCGATGGAGAGCCAGGGGCGCGACATCAAAATGGATGAGCGCCGGATCGAAGGTTATCGCAACTTCGCGACCAAGCTGTGGAACGCGGCGCGCTTCGCCCAGGCGAACGGCATCGGCGGCAGCAGCGGGGTGGCGCCGCCGGCGGCGCGCCTGGCGGTCAACCAATGGATCATCGGCGAGACGGTCGCGACGGTGCGCGCGGTGGACGCGGCGCTCGCCGATTATCGCTTCGACGGCGCGGCGAACGCGGTTTATCACTTCGTGTGGGACCAGTTTTGCGACTGGTATCTGGAACTGATCAAGCCGGTGCTCCAGGGCGAGGAAGCCGGCGAGGATGCCGCCGAAACCCGCGCGGTGGCGGGTTGGGTGCTCGACCGAATTCTGGTGCTGCTCCATCCCTTCATGCCGTTCATCACCGAAGAGCTGTGGTCGAAGCTGGCCGAGCGCGAGCATGAGCTGATCGTGGCACGGTGGCCCGAGGTAGAAGGTGTCGCGGTCGATCCGCGCGCCTCGCGCGATGTTGAACTCCTGATCAAGGTCATCACCGAAATCAGGTCTGCGCGCACCGAGCTAAACGTTCCGCCTTCGCTCAAGACGGACGGGTATTTCCTTGTTTCAGAAGACTGGGTTGAAGAGTGGGTGTCGTTCAACACGACGGCGCTAAAGAGGCTCGCAAGGCTAGAAACCATTCACCGACCTGCCAACGGTTCGTTCGGACGGCCTAATCATCCCAAGGCGCCTGAGGGCGCCCGCTTGACGCTGACTTTCGCCGGGCTCGTGATCAACATTCCCCTGGAAGGCATCATCGACCTCGCCGCCGAACGCGCGCGGCTGAGCAAAGCGATCGCGGCCGCCGAGAGGGAACGCGACGCGCTCGCCGGGCGGCTGGGCAACCCCAGCTTCGTCGAGCGCGCCAAGCCCGAGGCGGTGGAAAAGGCGCGCGCCGATCATGCCGAAAAGGCGGCCGAGGCCGAGCGCCTCTCGGCGGCGCTGGCGCGGTTGGGGTAGGGGGCGGCCAGGTTAGCGCACCCAGCGCCACCTAAAGCCCGCCCGTCACCCCGGACTTGTTCCGGGGTCTAGTGCTGGTCCAGCGGACGCCGTGCCTGGGGCCACAGCGGCTGCCGGACCAAGTCCGGCATGACGAATGACGGTCCGCCGGCGGACGCGGCCAGTAGCGTGGCGGCGCGAAGCGTGACAGGAAGCGCCATGGCCAGCCGCCCCCAAAGTCACGACCTGACCCAAGGCCCGATCGCGCGCACCCTCGCGCTGTTCGCGCTGCCGACGCTCGCCACCAATATCCTGCAGTCGTTGAACGGCTCGATCAACGCGATCTGGGTCGGGCGTTTCCTCGGCGAAAGCGCGCTCGCCGCCACCTCCAACGCCAACAACATCATGTTCCTGCTGTTCGCCGCCGTCTTCGGCTTCGGCATGGCGGCGACGATCTTCATCGGCCAGAACATGGGGCGGCGTGATTTGGACGGCGCGCGGCGGGCGTTCGGCGCGGCGGTGGGGCTGGTGTTCGGGGTGGCGATCGCGGTCACCATCGCCGGCTGGGCGCTCGCGCCGGCGATCCTGGCGTTGCTCGCCACGCCGGGCGAGGCGATGCCGCTCGCGCTGATTTACCTGCGGATCATTTTCCTCGGCTTGCCGCCCGCGATGCTGATGGTGCTGATCACGATGGCGCTGCGCGGCACCGGCGACGCGATGACGCCCCTGTGGTTCGGCGCGCTCGCCTCCGCGCTCGATGTGCTGCTCAACCCGCTGCTGATCCTGGGGGCGGGGCCGGTGCCCCGTTTGGGCATCGCCGGCTCGGCGCTGGCGACGCTGATCGCGACCGTGATCGCGCTCGCCGCGCTCATCGCCTATATCTATGCGCGCGATCTGCCGATCCGGTTGCGCCGCGCCGAGCTCGGCTATCTGTTGCCCGGGCCTCGGGCGGTCGGCGCGCTGGTGGCGAAGGGCGTGCCGATCGGCGCGCAGATGATCGTGATCGCGGTCGCCGGGCTCACCATGTTCGGGCTGGTCAATCGCGAGGGGGTGGATACCAGCGCGGCCTTCGGCGTCACGCTGCAGCTGTGGGCCTATGTGCAGATGCCGGCGATGGCGATCGGCGCGGCGGTGAGCGCGATGGCGGCGCAGAATATCGGCGCCGGCCGCTGGGACCGGGTGAGCGCGATCGCGCGCGCCGGCCTCGCGCAGAATTTCGCGATCACCGGCGCGATGGTGCTGGTGCTGCTCGCCTTCGACCGGGAGGTGATGGTGCTGTTCTTGGGCGGCGCGAGCCCGGCGCTGCCGATCGCGCGGCATATTCAGTTGCTCGCGACTTGGGGCTTCATTCTGTTCGGCGGCACGATGGTGTTCTTCGGCGTGGTGCGCGCGAACGGCGCGGTGCTGGGTCCGCTCGTGATCCTGCTCGTCGCGATGTTCCCGGTGCGGCTGGGCTTCGCGATCGCGCTGCGCCCGCTGCTGGGGGTGGACGCCTTGTGGTGGAGCTTTCCGGTCGGCTCGTTGGTGACGGTCGCGCTGGCGGGGCTGTTTTATGCCTATGGCCCCTGGCGGCGCGAGCGGATGACGATGGCGCCGGCGGTGGCGGGTTAAGGGAGCAGCGCGAAGCTGACGACGAGCCGCGCTTCGGTGCGGACCGGGCCGGGTGAGACGGCGATCGCGACCGGGGGCGGCGTGACGGCGGGTGCGGCCATGTAATATCTCCGAGCGACTAGTTCATCCACCGCTAGCCCGTCGCGGGCTTCGGGATCGGAAACCGCGCGGATCGGCCCCAGCCGCGCCTTGCCCGCCTCCGCGATGAGTTGTGCGCGCGCTCGCGCATCGTCCATCGCGGCGGCGGTCGCGCGGCGCATCGCCGCCATCGGGTCGCGCAGCGCGAACTCGCTGATCCGCACCCCGGTCGCGCCGAGCCGCCCGGCAAGCCCGACCATCGTTCCCGCGTCCGCCACCCGCGTCGTGCGCACTTCTCCCTCCACGCTGGTGCGATAGCCCGTCACCCGGCAAGGGCCTTTGGTATCGTTGCCATCGAGAGAGTCAGCGACGGTGCTCATCGAAACGTCATCATCGTCACCGCAATCGCCGGTCTGTATCTCCTTCAGGCGCACCGTCTCGGTCCGCAGATCGAGCGCCGGGTCGATCGATCGCAGCCCCGCGACCAGCGCCTGTTGCCGCGCCGCGAGTTGGCGGTTCGCGTCATCGGGCGTCGGCCCTTCGCCCCGCAGCGACAGGTCGAGGATCGCCAGGTCCGGCGCGGTTTCGACCGTGCCGACGCCACTCACCCGGATTTCGGGCGGCGGCGCGGGCGGCGTGGATTGCGCGACGAGGGGCGTCGGCACCGCCATCATCATGATGCAAAACCGCCCGACCATCGCCCGTCTCCCGCCCAGCAAGGGAGCCCAGCTTAACCCGCTCGTCGCGGCGCGCAACAAGCTTGCGCCCGCCCGCGCCCCGGCGCACAACCTGCGCCATGCGCTATCCCGCCCTCCGCCTCCGCCGCACCCGCGTCGCCCCCTGGAGCCGCCGGCTCCATGCCGAAACCACGCTCACCACCGCCGATCTCATCTGGCCGCTGTTCATCACCGCCGGCCAGGAAGAAGAGCCGATCGCAAGCCTTCCCGGCGTCTCGCGCTGGCCCGTCAGCGGCATCGTCGCGCGCGCGAAGGAAGCCGCCGCGCTCGGCATCCCCTGCGTCGCGCTCTTCCCCAACACCCCCGCCGACAAGCGCAGCGACGGCGGCGAGGAGGCGCTCAACCCCGACAACCTCATGTGCCAGGCGATCCGCGCGCTGAAGGACGCGGTGCCCGAGATCGGCGTGCTCACCGATGTCGCGCTCGATCCCTATACCAGCCACGGCCATGACGGGTTGATCGACGAGGGCGGCTATGTCCGCAACGACGCGACCGCCGATGTGCTGGTGCAGCAGGCGCTCAACCAGGCGGCGGCGGGCGCGGACGTTATCGCCCCGAGCGACATGATGGACGGGCGCATCGGCCTGATCCGCGAGGCGCTGGAGGAAGAGGGGCATGTCAACGTCCAGATCATGGCCTATGCCGCCAAGTACGCGAGCGGCTTTTACGGGCCGTTTCGCGACGCGGTCGGCAGTCGTGGGCGGCTGAAGGGCGACAAGAAAACTTATCAGATGGATCCCGCCAATGCCGAGGAGGCGTTGCGCGAAGTCGCGCTCGATTTGGACGAGGGCGCCGACAGCGTGATGGTCAAGCCCGGCCTGCCTTATCTCGACATCATCTGCCGGGTGAAGGCGGCGTTCGAAGTGCCGGTGTTCGCGTATCAAGTCTCGGGCGAATATGCGATGATCGAGGCGGCGGTCGCGGCCGGCGCCGCCGAGCGCGACGCGTTGGTGCTGGAAACTTTGCTCGCCTTCAAGCGCGCCGGCTGTTCGGGCGTGCTGAGCTATCACGCGCTGCACGCGGCGCGGCTGCTGGGGTGACCGCGCGCGGCGCGGCCGTGATCGAAACCGCGCGCCTCATCTTGCGCGTGCCAGAGGCGGCGGATCGCGCCGCGCTCCACGCGATGTGGGCCGATCCGCGCGTGATGGCCGATCTCGGCCCGGTGAAGGACGCAGCCCAAAGCGACGCGGCGCTCGCCCGGCATGAGGGGTATCGGCGCGAGGGGCTGGGCTTTTGGGTGGTCGAGCGGCGCGATATGGGCGGCGTGATCGGCTTTTGCGGTCTGAAGCGCGCGGACGATTACGTGCCCTTTCCCGGCGCGGTCGAGATCGGCTGGATGTTCGCCGAGGCGCATTGGGGTCGCGGCTATGCGCGCGAGGCGGCTGCGGCGAGCCTCGATTGGGCATGGACGCGCGTCGGCGCCGCGCGCGTGATCGCTATCACGGCGGCGGTGAACGCCAAAAGCCGCGCGCTGATGGCGCGGCTCGGCCTCCACTATGTCGAGAGCGGCGATTTCGACCATCCGCTGTTCGCGCCCGGCGACCGATTGCGCGCGAGCGTGACTTACGCGATCGATCGGCCATGATCGAAACCGCGCGCCTGATCGTCCGCCCCTGGCGCGACGCCGACCGCGCTCCCTTCGCCGCGATGGGGCGGGATGCCGCCGTGATGCGCTTCATCGGCCCGCCGCAAAGCCGCGCCGAGGCCGACGCCGCGATCGACCGGATGATCGCCATGCAAGCGGCGCACGGCCATTGCTTCTGGGCGGTCGAGCGGCGCGCGGATGGCGCGTTGCTGGGCTTTTGCGGGATCAAGCCGGGGCGCTGGCCGATCGAAGGGCTGCCCGAGATCGGCTGGCGGCTCGGCAGCGCGCACTGGGGGCAAGGCTATGCGCGCGAGGCGGCGCAGGCGTGTCTCGACTGGGCCTGGGCGACGCGCGACTGGCCTTATGTCTATGCGATCACCGTCCCCGCCAATAGCGCGAGCTGGGGGCTGATGCGGCGGCTGGGGATGGCGCGGCTCGCCGATGGCGATTTCGAGCATCCCGAGGTGCCCGAGGGCAGCCCGCTCAAAAGCCATGTCACTTATCGGATCGCGCGGCCGGTGGCTTAGATGCCGGCCAAGGCGTCGCGCACCGACTCCGAACCGTCCGCCCTGCGCTCTGAGGAGCCCGGTTTTGCCCTGCAACCGTCGAAAAGAGGGACGGCGCCGCGACAAGCTCGGCACGAACGTAAGGGGCGGGATGCTGGCCGAACCCGGCGGCGTTCACCCGGTCGGCAATTGCGCGGCGAGCGCGGTCGTGCGCTCGACCTGATCCTTGAGTTGCGCGCGCGCCTCGGCATAGGCCGCGTCGAGCGCGGGATAGGCCGGGGCGTTGGTGGCGGCGCGTTCGATCGTGAGCAGTTCGAGGTCGCTCGTCCGCGCCGAACTTTCCGCGCGCAGCACGTCGAGATCGGCGAGCGCGGCTTGCGCGTCGAGCCACGCCTCGCTTCCCGCCGGCCCGCTCTTGGCGCGCGCGACGAGCGCGGCGGCGCGCTCGAGATAGGACGCGAAGCTCGCCGCGCTGCGCGCGAGCGCGGCGCGCGCCTCGGCGATCTGGGCGTCGAGCGCGGGGTCGGGCGCGGCGACGGGGGCGGGGCGCACTGGCTCCGCATCGTCGCGCGTTTCGATCGCGCGCGGCAGCAGCGAGGGATAGTCGCGCCGCCCCGCGCAGCCGGCGAGCAGCAGCAGCAAGAAGAGCGCGCGGATCATGGGTGCCGGATTAGGCCGGGCGCGACGGCGACGCAAGGCGCGGCCGCTCGGGTCGCGCCCATGGGAGGCAACGCAAAGGGCTTGCGCCCGCCCGATTCGCCCCCTATAGGCACGCCTCCCACGCGCCCGTAGCTCAGCTGGATAGAGCATCAGACTACGAATCTGAGGGTCGGACGTTCGAATCGTTCCGGGCGCGCCAAACTTTCCTGTTAATAACAGTGACTTAGGACGAGACGGCTCAGGCCGGATCGGCTCTAGAACCCCGATTTTCGTTTAAGACGGGGTTGAGCCAGCCCAATGCACCGGACCACGCCACGGCGCGCCGGCCTTTGCCGGGACGCTATGCCAGAGCGCGACCGATTCGCCTCGTCCGTGCAGTGCGATCACCCTCCAGTCGCGCCCATGGTCGCTCGCGCGGATCAATCTCGATAGCGTCGCCGAGCGGTGACGACGCGGCCGGCCCACCAACCCAACGCCAATATCGCGGTCGAGGCGAACGCCGCGGCGGTGACGTCGATCGCCAGCAACGCGCCAATGCACGAATAGGCGAACGCGACCAACAGATTGGCCGCGCTCGTCGCCAGCATGAAGCTTGCGAAGCGCATCCGCGCCGCGCCCGCCGCGATGATGCTGGCTTCGGCGGCGACCGGCACGGCCCTTGCCAGAACCAGCGTCAGCGCACCCCTCCGCGCGAATACCGCCGACAGGCGCGCGACGCTTTCCTCGCGTCCGACCGCCGCGACCAGGGCGCCACCGGGCCAACGACCGATCGCATATCCCACGAGGCAGCCGAGGGTCAGCCCCACCCAGATCGAGATCGCGCCCACCAACCAGCCGAGCAACAGGCCAGCCGCGACGCCAAGGGCGCTGGAGGGTATCGGAAGCACCACGTCCGATGCGAGCAACAGGGCGATGATCGTCGCGACGAGTGCCGGCTCCTCGCTCGCCCGGCGCAGCCACCCGAGAACCAGCGTCTCGAGCGCGGGGCCGAACAGCACATAGGGGATGATGACGGCGCCGAGCAGGAGGGAGACCGGCCCCAGCCAAGCCAAAACGAACCGCCGTTTCGCCAGGCCGAACGCAGATGACGACCGTGCCATTGAAGCCCCCGAGTTCTCGCCGACCGCCGAGTTCTCGCCAAACGGATCCCGACAGAAGCTGCGCCGCGCCCATAATCGACCATGAGCGTCATCGTGCAACAGCTTTGACGCACCGCTACATCGGCCCCCCGGCCGTCGGGCGCCGCCTCAGTCGGTCTCCGCCGCGCGCCGCAGCCGCGCCAGCAGCGGCGCGGCGTGGCGTTCCCCCGCCGCGGCGAGCGCGGCTTCGAGCGCGCGAAATTCGCCGAGCACCGCGTGGCCCTCCTCGGTGAGCGTCGCGCCGATCCGCGCACCGGGGTGGAGCGCGACCAAAGGTGCCGCGAAGGCGCGGTTGGTCGCGTCGATCATCAGCCAGGCGCGGCGATAGCTGAGGCCCATCGCGCGCGCCGCCGCCGAGATCGACCCTTCGCGCGCGATCCCTTCGAGCAGATCGGCCTTGCCGGGGCCGAGCGCGATCACTTCGCCCGCGAGCAGCTGCGCCTTGATCTTGATCCTCGCCACCGCGCCAGTCTGTCGCCGATCGCCGGGCGAGACAAGGGCGAGAGAGGGGCGAGAGAGGGGCGAGAGAGGGGCGAGACAAGGCTGGGGCTTTCCACTCCAGGCGATTGCTATATACGATGGAATATAGCGAGTCGTTCGGGGATCGAGCCCATGTTGATCGCGATCATGCTGCTGGCCGCCGATCCGATCCCTGGCGAACCCGCGCCCCGGGCGGGCGCGCCCGAACCCGCGGACATCACCGTCACCGCGCGCCGCCGCCCCGAGCCCGCGCAAAATGTGCCGGCGGCGCTCTCGGTGGTCGACGCGCCGCTGATCGAGCGCAGCTATACGGTGAATACGCAAGGGCTGAGCCTGCTCGTCCCCAGCCTGAATTACAGTTCGGCCAACCCGCGCAACACCGCTTTCACGATCCGGGGGCTGGGGAGCAGCGTCGTCGCGGTGAGCCAAGCGAACGACGGGCTCGAGCCCGGCGTCGGCTATTATGTCGATCAAGTCTATCACGCGCGGCCCGCGACGGCGGCGTTCGATTTCGTCGATCTGGCGCAGATCGAGATATTGCGCGGGCCGCAAGGCACGTTGTTCGGCAAGAACACCACGGCGGGGGCGATCAACATCACCACCAAGCCGCCGAGCTTCACCCCCGAGGGGAGCGCCGAATTTTCTTACGGCAGCTATAACCTCGTGCAGACCCGCGCCGCCGTTTCGGGGCCGATATTGGGCGATAGGATCGCGGCGCGGCTCTCCGCGCTGCTCACCCGGCGCGACGGGGTGATCCACAACGTCCGCCGCCGCCTGGACGAGAATGGCCTCAACAACGCCGCCTTGCGCGGGCAATTGCTGATCGCACCGACCAATGACGTGCAGTTCCGCCTGAGCGTGGATTATGCGAGCTTCGACAGCGCTTGCTGCACGCAAGTGGTTCTGCGCGTCGGCGAGAGTTTGCGCCCGCCCGCGCGCCAATATCCCGCGCTCGCCGCCGGCGCGGGCTATGCGCCGCCGAGCTTGAACTATGCCGATCGGCTGACCGATATCGACGCCCCCGTCGCCGTGAACACCAATGAGGGCGGGATCGGCCTGATCGCCGATTGGACTCTGGGGCCGGCGACGCTCACCTCGGTCACCGCCTGGCGCTTCTGGCGCTGGGACGCGGCGAACGACCGCGACTATCTTGGGCTGCCGATCCAGCTGGTCCAGCGCATCCCCTCGCGCCAGGATCAATATAGCCATGAAGTGCGCCTCGCCTTGAACGGCGATCGCCCGATCACTTATGTCGCGGGGCTTTATTATTTCTACCAGAAGATTAGTGGGCGGCCAATTAGCATTTATGGGCCGGCGGGGGCCTATTGGCTGCTGGGGACCCCGCCACAATTCCCCGCCGATCTGCTCGACGGCTATGGTCAAGACGGCCGTACCCGCTTCCGCACCGATAGCATCGCCGTGTTCGGCGAGGCCAATTGGCACTTGACGCCCAAGCTCACGCTCACCGGCGGGCTGCGCTATACCTACGAGACCAAATCGGCCGACTACACGACAACGGTCGGTGGCGGTCCGGTCGTCACCGATCCGCGCCTAATCAACGCGCGGCTTTCGGTGCTGCGCCCGCAGGATTATGCGGCGGCCAATCGCGAGGGCAATGTCTCGGGCCGGGCGAACATCGCTTATCAGCCGGCACCGACGGTGCTTGTTTATGCAAGCTATGCGCGCGGCTTTAAATCGGGGGGCATCAATGTCTCGGGCCTGCCGCTCGACGCGCGCAACCAGCCGGCGCTCGCGACCGCCGTGATCCGGCCCGAGCTCAATACGACGTACGAGGTGGGGCTAAAGACGCGCTGGTTCGGCGGAGCGCTCGAACTCAACCTGACCGGCTATCATACGCAAGTGCGCGATTTCCAGGCGACGATCGTCGATTCGAGCCAAACGGTCGCGCTGCGCGGCTATTTGTCGAACATTCCCGAGGTGACGGTATCGGGGTTCGAGGCCGATGCGCTCGCCCGCCCGGCGCGCGACCTGGTGCTGCGCGGCGGGATCGCTTATGCGAACGGCGTCTATGCGCGCTACCCGGCGGGGCCGTGCCCGCTCGAACGCCAAAGCGCGGGGACGCAGGCATGCGATTTGACCGGGCAACCGCTCGCCGGGCTGCCGCGCTGGTCGGTGAGTTTCGGGGTCGATATCGATCGATCGCTCGGCGGCCTGGGGGTGGCGGGCACGGGCTATTTCCATGCCGACACTATTTGGAAGAGCGGCTTTTTCGGCGATCCGTCGCTATCGCGCTTCACTTATGTGAACGCTTATACGCTCACCAACGCGACGCTCGGCTATCGCGCGCCTGCGGGCTGGGCGCTGGCGCTGTTCGCGCGCAATTTGTTCGACGCGGCGTTCGTGCAGAACGTGACCGTGCAGGCGGGCAATTCGGGGCTGATCCTGGGCCTGCCGAGCGACCCGCGGATCATCGGGCTGACGTTCCGGATCGCCCGGTAAATTGCTGATTTTTCGTTTTTCGAGCGATGCGATCGAGCGCACCCGCCGCCCCGGAGTCGATCCGGGCTTGTCTCGTTCGTCTGGTGTCGAAAGGCAGCCAAGCCCAGGATCGAGTCCGGGGCGACGTCGATCTTGATGAGCACGACGAACGCCACCACGCGACCGCCCCCATCGCGTTCGCCGGGGCGACGGGGATTGTAATGTCTCGGGCCGTTCTCGAAAAGAGTGCCCCCTCAATCCGCGAAGGGATCGCGCACCAGGATCGTGTCCTCGCGCTCGGGGCTGGTCGAGACGAGCGCCACCGGGCAGCGGATCAATTCCTCCACCCGCTTGATATATTTGATCGCCGCCGCCGGCAGCTGCGCCCAGCTGCGCGCGCCCGCGGTCGATTCGTGCCAGCCGGGGAGCGTTTCGTAGACGGGCTCGACCCGCGCCTGATCGGCGGCATGCGCCGGAAAATGATCGAGCAGCGCCTCGCCCAGCCGATAGCCGGTGCAGATGCGCACCTCGTCGAACCCGTCGAGCACGTCCAATTTGGTGAGCGCGATGCCGGTGATCCCCGATACCGCGACCGATTGCCGCGCGAGCACCGCGTCGAACCAGCCGCAGCGGCGCTTGCGCCCGGTGACGGTGCCGAACTCGTGCCCGCGCACCCCCAGCCGCTCGCCGATCGCATCGTTCAACTCGGTCGGGAAGGGCCCCGAGCCGACGCGCGTCGTATAGGCCTTGGCGATCCCCAGCACGAAGCCGACCGCGCTCGGCCCCAGCCCCGATCCGCCCGAGGCGGTGCCGGCGATCGTGTTCGACGAGGTGACGAAGGGGTAAGTGCCGTGATCGATATCGAGCAACACCCCTTGCGCGCCTTCGAACAGGATGCGCTTGCCCGCCGCGCGCGCCGCGCTGAGGTCACGCCAGACGGGGCGGACGAAGGGCAGCACGAAGCCGGCGATCTCGGCCAGTTCGGCGAGGAGCGCGGCGCGATCGATCGGCGGTTGGCCGAAGCCCGCGCGGAGCGCGTCGTGATGCGCGGTGAGCCGGTCGAGCTGCGGCCCCAGATCGTCGAGATGGGCGAGATCGCACACCCGGATCGCGCGGCGGCCGACCTTGTCCTCATAGGCAGGACCAATGCCGCGCCGCGTCGTGCCGATCTTGCCCGCGCCGCTCGCGTCCTCGCGCAGCGCATCGAGATCGCGGTGGAAAGGCAGGATCAGCGGGCAGGTATCGGCGATCATCAGCGTGTCGGGGGTCACCGCCACGCCCTGATTGCGCAATTTCTCGACCTCGGCCTTCAGCGCCCAGGGATCGAGCACCACGCCATTGCCGATCACCGAGGGCGTGCCGCGCACGATGCCCGAGGGCAGCAGCGAGAGTTTATAGACATTCTCGCCGACCACGAGCGTATGCCCGGCATTGTGCCCGCCCTGGAAGCGGACGACGATATCGGCGCGCTCGGCGAGCCAATCGACGATCTTGCCCTTGCCCTCATCGCCCCATTGGGCGCCGATCACCGCGACATTGGCCAAGCGAAACTCCTTATGGACGCTGTTCCCCCATAACCGTCACCCCGGCTCCCGAGCCGGGGTCCCGCTGCCTCGACCGTGGTAGAAGAAGAAGCGGGACCCCGGGTCAAGCCCGGGGTGACGGGGGAAGGTCGTTGGTGGTGGCTCTAACCATGGGGCGCGGTGGCGTCCATGCTATGGCTGAGAGCGATGGAACGGTAATTCCTCATCCCGTCACCCCGGCCCCCGAGCCGGGGTCCCGCTTTTCTTCGACCGGCGCAAGGCAGCGGGACCCCGGGTCGAGCCCGGGGTGACGGGAGAAGGTCGACGGCGGCTCTAAACAGCTCGAGCCTTTGCGTCCAATGCTTTGCCGTTCGCGACAATCTCGCCGGGCTCGCGACACAGTTTTGCGACAGCCCCGCGTTAAACCGCAGGCCGTCGAAAGGATGATCATGACCGCCCAAAGCATCGCGCTCAACCGCTTCGGCATCGGCGCGCGGCCCGATCAGGCGCCGCCCGCCGATCCGCGCCGCTGGCTGCTCGATCAGTTCGATCGCTTCAACCCGCGCCCGCCGGCGATCGCGGCCGTCGCCGGGCGCCGCGAAGTCGCCGCGCAGCTCGCCGATTATCTCCAGGAAATCCGCCCCGCCTTGCTCGCGCAGCGCCGCGCCGGGCCGATGCCGGGCGCGCGCGGCATGGCGATGGGCGCGGACGGCATGCCGGCGATGGCCGCCGAGGGCGCCGCCGCCGATCCGGTGAAGAGCGCGCGCCAGTTCGTGCGCGGCCAGGGGCGCGACCATTATCTGGTGCAGGTCGGCGCGCGCGCCCAGGCGGCGCTAATGAGCGACACGCCCTTTCTGGAGCGGCTCGCTTGGTTCTGGTCGAACCATTTCGCGGTCTCCGCCGACAAGCTCACCGTGGTCGGCCTCGCCGGGCTGCTCGAATTCGAGGCGATCCGCCCCAATCTCCTCGGCCGTTTCGGCGATATGCTGAACGCGGTCGAGCGCCACCCGGCGATGCTGCTCTATCTCGATCAAGCCGGGTCGATCGGCCCGAACAGCCTCGTCGCCGATCGCGTCCGCCGCTTCCGCCCCGAACGCAAGCTCGGCCTCAACGAAAATCTCGCGCGCGAGATTCTGGAGCTGCATACGCTCGGCGTGCGCACCGGTTATTCGCAGACCGATGTCACCGAATTCGCCCGCGCGATGACCGGGTGGACGGTGGCGGGGCTCACCAACGGCCCGCTCGCGCGCTTCGCGGGCAATGTCGGCGCGCCGGGCGATTTCGTCTTCGCCGCGCCGATCCACGAGCCGGGCGCGCGCACGATCATGGGCAAAGTTTATGCGCAAGAGGGCGTCGCGCAAGCACAGGCGGTGCTGAACGATCTCGCCACGCACCCCGCGACCGCCAGGCACATCGCGACCAAGCTCGCGCGCCATTTCGCGGGCGACACCCCGCCTCCCGCGCTCGTCGCGCGGCTCGAAGGCGATTTCCTGAAGACGAGCGGCGATCTGCCGAGCCTCTATCGCACGCTGATCGAGGCGCGCGAGGCTTGGGTCGAGGCACCGGCCAAGTTCAAGACGCCCTGGGAATGGGGCGTCTCCGCCACCCGCGCGCTCGGCGCGCGCGAGCTGCCGCCGCCGGCGGTGTTCGGCCTGATGCAGCAGCTCGGCCAGCCGGTCTGGCGGCCGGGGGCGCCCGCGGGCTATGACGATATCGCCGCGAGCTGGGCGGGGCCGGACGCGGTGCTGCGCCGGGTCGAAGCCGCCGAGCGGCTCGCGACGCGCGCGGGCGCCGGGGTGGACGCGCGGGCGCTCGCCCCCAAACTCTTCCCCGGCAGCCTGTCGCCCGAGACGAGCCGCGTGCTCGCCAGCGCCGACAGCCCCGGCCAGGCGCTCGCGCTGCTGCTCGTCGCGCCCGAAATGATGCGGAGATAAGCCCATGATCGATCGCCGAAATTTCCTCGCGCGCGGCGCCACGCTCGGGCTCGCTTTGGGCCTCGCGCCGCGCATGGCCTTCGCCAAGGCCGCGACCGACAAACGCTTCGTGTTCATCATCCAGCGCGGCGCGGCCGATGGGCTGGCGACGCTCGCGCCCGTCGGCGACCCCGGCTTCGCCGCCGCGCGTGGCGCGCTCGCCGAGGATTATGCGGGCGCGGCGCGGCTCGACGGCATGTTCGCGCTCCATCCCGCGCTGAAGACGGTGGCGGGGCTTTACGGCCAGCGCCAGGCGCTGTTCGCGCACGCCATCGCCTCGCCCTATCGCGACCGCAGCCATTTCGACGGGCAGAACGTGCTCGAGACCGGGGCGGCGGGCGCCTATCAGGTGAAGGACGGGTGGCTCAACCGGCTGCTCGACCAATTGCCGCGCGAGCAAGCGCGCGCGATCGCGGTCGCGGTGACGGTGCCGCTCGCGCTGCGCGGGCCCCATGAGGTGGCAAGCTATGCCCCGTCCGCGCTGCCCGAGGCGAGCGAGGATCTGCTCGCGCGCGTGGCGATGCTCTATCAGGGCGACGCCCAGCTCCACGGGCTGTGGAGCGAGGCGATGGCGACGCGCAAGCTCACCGCCGACATGGACGGCGCGGCGGGGCGCAACGCGGCGGCGACCGGCGCGCTCGCCGCGCGGCTGCTGAGCCCGGCCGACGGCGCGCGGATCGCGATGATCGAAACCGGCGGCTGGGACACCCATGCCCAGCAGCGCGGCCGGCTGGCGGCGCAATTGACCGGGCTCGACGCGATGATCGGCGCGCTCCAGGCGGGGCTGGGGCCGTTGTGGGCCGACACGCTGGTGCTGGTCGCGACCGAATTCGGCCGCACCGTCGCGGTCAACGGCACCGGCGGCACCGATCACGGGACGGCTGCGGCGGCGATGCTGCTCGGCGGCGCGGTGAAGGGCGGGCGGGTGATCGCCGACTGGCCGGGCTTGCGCGGAAGCGACCTTTACGAGGGGCGCGACCTGAAGCCGACGCTGTCGCTCGACGCCTTCATCGCGGGCGCGCTCGCGGGGCATTTCGGGCTCGACGGCGCGCGGCTGCTGCCCGCGCTGTTCCCCGGCGCGAGCGGGGCGCGGCCGGTCGAGGGGTTGATTTAGGCGCTGTCCCTCTAGCCCCCGCCGGCTAAGCTATGATGATGAAGAGTCGGTCGGCATCATGCAGTTGCGGCCAGCTACGCATTGAGTGCGTGGGCGCGCCAACGCGCGTGTCGATTTGCCACTGTCTCGAGTGTCAACGACGGACGGGCAGCGTCTTCGCGGTTCAGGCGCGTTTCGCGCGCGATCAGGTGCGCGTGGCGGGCCGTTCGCGCAACTGGCGGCGGCGCGGCGACGAAGGGACCGAGGCGCGATTTCATTTCTGTCCTGATTGCGGCGCGACCGTCTTTTGGGAGCCGCTGGCGGCGCCCGATCTGGTGCTGGTCGCGGTGGGCGCCTTCGCCGACCCCAATTTCCCGCCGCCGACCGTGAGCGTTTATGAAGCACGGCGGCACGATTGGGTGACGGTTTTGGCGGATTTGCCACTCGATCACTGGGATTGAGCGTCGCGGCGCATGGCGTGCATCCCGTCAGCGTGCTCGCAAGCGCGTCGTCACGACGCGACTTGCACGAGCCGCCACAATGACATCACCCCGTTTTACTTCAACCGTGCCGGCGGGTTCTTGCCCAGCTCCATCATCAGCCGCGTCAGTAGGTAAAGCCGGGGCGTCACCGTCGGCAGTTCGATATATTCGCGCTCCGAATGCGCGCCGATGTTGACCGGCCCCAGCCCATCGAGCGCCGGCACCCCGGCTTCATAGGCCAGCGCCGATTCGGACGCGCCGCCATTGCCGCCGCGCCCCAGTTTCAGCCCGATCTCGCCATAAAGCCGCTCGGCGAGCGTCGCGAGCGCATCGGTGCCGGCGTTGGTCGGCAGCGGCGGGAAACTGTCTTCGCGGCGGATCGTCACCTGGGTGTCGGGGATCGCGCGGTTCTGCGCGTTGCGCGCGAGGAGCGCCGCGACCTCGTCCCCCTGTTCCTTGGTGCGCAGCCGCACGTTGAGCGTCGCCGAGGCGTCCTCGGGGATGATGTTGTAGCGGCTGCCGGCTTTCATCAGCGTCAAATTGCTGGTCAGCCCGTCGCCGCTCTTGGGGAGGCTGTCGGCGAGTTCGATTTGGTGGATCAGCTCGGAGGCGGCGTTGCGCCCCTCTTGCGGCGCGACCCCGGCATGCGCGGGGCGGCCCTTCACCAAAATGTCGAACGCGCTCGATCCCTTGCGCCAGATCGTCACTTGGTCGCCCGCCTGGCCGGGTTCGAGATTGAGCTCGACATCGGCGTCCTTCACCAGCTCGGCGATCAGCTTGCGCGTGCCGGGCGAGCCGCGCTCCTCGCTGGTTTCGACGAGGGAAGTGATGCTCGCGAAGTCATCGAACTTGAATTGCCGCAGCAGCTTGATCGCCATGATGCCCGCGACGACGCCGGCTTTCTCGTCGCCGACGCCGGGGCCCATCGCGCGGTCGCCCTCGATGCGGAACGGGCGCTTGGCGGCGGTGCCGGGCTCGAACACGGTGTCGCTATGGCCGATCAGCAGCAACCTGCCCTTGCCGCGCCCTTTCAGCGTCGCGACGAGATTGTCGGGCAGCCCGGGCGCCTCGGCGGGGACCATCCGCACCTCCATGCCGAGCCCCTTCAGCTGCTCGGCGATGATCGCCTGGACTTGCGCCCCGCCTTGCACATTGCCGGTGCCCGAATCGATGTTGACCAGGCGTTCGAGCAAAGCGAGCTGTTCGGCGCGCACGCTTTCCGCCCCGCGCCAGACGGGGCCGTTCTTGCCCGATTGCGCCAGCCCCGGCGCGGCGGTGGCGAGCAGAGCGGCGAAGAGCAGCGCGCGGTTCATGGCATCCCCCCAGAAGCTTTATCGTGTTCACCGCATTGTTGCGCGCGGCGTGCCCGGCTGTCCAGCCGATTGACGCCAAGGCCTTTACGGCGCGGCGCGCGCTCGGCTAGCGCAGGGGGCATGAGCGAGCGTGCCCGTGGGCTGCCTTTGGCCTTGGGGGCCTATGTGCTGTGGGGGCTGTTGCCGCTCTATTTCGTGCCGCTGCGCGGCGTCGGCGCGGTCGAGGTCGTCGCGCATCGCATCTGCTGGTCGCTGCTGCTGCTCGGCGCGATCGTGCTGCTCGCCGGGCGCGGAGCTCGGCTGAAAGCGGCGCTCACCGATCCCAAGACGCGCGCGCGGCTCGTGCTGAGCGCGGTACTGATCGCGATCAACTGGCTGGTCTATGTCTGGTCGGTGGAGACGCGCCATGTCGTCGAGGCGAGCCTGGGCTATTTCCTCAACCCGCTCGTCAATGTCGTGCTCGGCACCGCGCTGCTCGGGGAGCGGTTGGGGCGCGCGCAGGCGGCGGCGGTGGCGCTCGCGGGCGCCGGGGTCGCGGTGCTGGCGCTCGGCATGGGGGTGGGCCATGGCTTTTGGGTGAGCCTGACGCTCGCGATCAGCTTCGCGCTTTACGGCCTGGTGCGCAAGACGACGCCGGTCGAAGCGCTCGAGGGGCTGACGATCGAGACTTTGGTGCTCGCCCCGCTCGCGGCGGGCTATTTGGCGTGGCACGGCGCGCCGGGGCTGGCGCAGGGCGGCGCGGTGCCGGCGCTGCTCTTCGCCTCGGGCGCGGTGACGGCGATGCCGCTGCTGCTGTTCGCCGCCGCCGCGCGCCGCCTGCCGCTGACGACGCTGGGGCTGATCCAATATCTCTCGCCGAGCCTCCAATTCCTGATCGCCGTCGCGCTGCTCGGCGAGCGGCTGACGATCGCGCACCTCATCTGTTTCGCGCTGATCTGGAGCGGGCTCGCGCTGGTCGCCGCCGACGGCGTGCGCGCGGCGCGGCGACGGCGGGCGCTGGGGTGAGGGGGTTCGTCCGCGCAAAGGAGCGTCGCCGCCCTTTTGCGTCCCCCGCCGCCATGCGTTAAGCGCGCGCGCATGACGCTTTATCCTCGTTTCGCCGCCCATCTCGACGCCGCCTTGGCGGGCCTCGTCGCCGCAGGCGATCTGCCCGCCGGGCTCGCCACCCACGCGATCACGGTCGAGCCGCCGCGCGACCCGTCGCATGGCGATCTCGCGACCAACGCCGCGATGGTGCTCGCCAAGCCCGCCGGAACCAACCCGCGCGCGCTCGCCGAGAAGCTCGCCGCCGCGCTCGAGCGGCTGCCCGAGGTCGCGCGCGTCGCGGTCGCCGGGCCGGGCTTCATCAACCTGACGCTCACCGATGAGAGCTGGCGCGACGAGCTGCGCGCTATCCGCGCGGGCGGCGCCGCTTATGGCCGTTCGACGGGCGGACAAGGGGTCACGGTCAACATCGAATATGTCTCCGCCAACCCGACCGGGCCGATGCACATGGGCCATTGCCGGGGCGCAGTGGTGGGCGACGCGCTCGCCAGCCTGCTCGAATGGGCGGGGCACCGCGTGGTGCGCGAATATTATATCAACGACGCGGGCGGGCAGGTCGATGTGCTCGCGCGCTCGGTGCATCTGCGCTACCGCGAGGCGCTGGGCGAGCGCGTCACCATCCCCGAGGGGCTGTATCCGGGCGATTATCTGGTGCCGATCGGCCACGCGCTCGCCGCCGAGTTCGGCGATCGTTACGCCAAGGCGCCCGAGGCCGAATGGCTCGCGCCGTTCCGCGCGCGCGCGGTGGCGGCGATGATGGACCTGATCCGCGCCGATCTCGCGCTGCTCGGCATCCATCACGACGTTTTCGCCTCCGAAGCCGAACTCCAGGCGGCGAAAAAGCCGGAGGCGGCCGAGGCCGAGCTGCGCGCGCGCGGGCTCGTCTATGACGGCATGCTCGAGGCCCCCAAGGGCGAGACGCCCGAGGATTGGGAGCCGGTGGTGCTGCCCCTGTTCAAATCGACCGATTTCGGCGACGATCAGGACCGGCCGATCAAGAAATCGACCGGGCAATGGACCTATTTCGGCGCCGATCTCGCCTATCATTACCAAAAGGCGCAAGGCGCCGATCAATTGATCGACATTTGGGGCGCCGATCACGCCGGCACGGTCAAGCGCATCCAGGCGGCGGTCGCCGCGCTCACCGGCGGCAAGACGCGCTTCGACGTGAAGCTCGTGCAGATGGTACGGCTGTTGCGCGACGGCGAGCCGGTCAAAATGTCGAAACGCGCGGGCAATTTCGTGACGCTCGCCGATGTCGTGAACGAGGTGGGCAAGGACGTGGTGCGCTTCACCATGCTCACCCGCAAAGCCGACGCGCAGATGGACTTCGATTTCGCCAAAGTGGTCGAAGCGTCGAAGGACAATCCGGTTTTCTATGTGCAATATGCCCATGCCCGCATCCGTTCGCTTCACCGCAAGGCGGCCGAGCAGGGGATCGCGGCGGACGGCGCCGATCTCGCGCTGCTCGACGCCGAGGAATTGAAGCTGGTGAAGCGAGCGGCGCAATTCCCCCGGCTGGTGGAGGCCGCCGCCGCCGCGCGCGAGCCGCACCGCGTCGCTTTCTACCTCTATGATCTGGCGGCCGAGTTCCACGCCGCCTGGAACGCGGGCAACGACGCGCCCGAGCGGCGTTTCCTGATTTCGGACAATCCGCCGCTGACCGCCGCGCGACTTTTCCTTGCCGATGCGTTAGGGCAAGTGATCAGGAACGGCCTCGCCATCATGGGCGTGGAGGCGGTCGAGGAGTTGAATTGATGCGCGAGGCGCTGCGCGACGAGGATCGGCTGCCCTGGCTCGAGACGGTCGACGAGGATTATGAGGATCGGCCCTCGACGTTGCGCGTCGCGTTGTTCGCGCTGCTCGGCCTCGCGCTGCTCGCCGCGCTCGTTTTCGGCGCCTATGCGCTGCGCCGCCAGGTGACCGAGCCGAGCAAGGGCAATGGCGAGCTGATCGCCGCGCCCGAGGGCGATTACAAGATCAAGCCCGAGAAAGAAGGCGGGATGAAAGTGGAGGGCGAGGGCGATCTCGCTTATGCCGCGAGCGCGGGCAAACGCCCCGACAAGGCGCGCATCGATCCCAAGCAATTGCCCGAGTCGCCGATGGTGATGCCCGGCAAGGGCGCGATGCCGCGCGACGCGGGCGGCGGCGCGGTGGTGCAGATCGGCTCCTTCCCCGACAAGGCCGGCGCCGACGCCGCCTGGGCGCGCCAGGCCAAGCGCTTCGCCTTTCTGGGCGGGCTCGGCCATGCGGTGGAAAAGGCCGAAGTGGCGGGGCGCACCGTCTATCGCCTGCGCGTGAACGCCGGCGGCGCCAACGCCGCGCGCGAGCTGTGCAACAAGCTGCGCGTGGCGGGCGAGGCGTGCTTCATCGTGCGCGGGTGAGGGGGGCGCCGGGTTCCGGACGCTAGCCGTCCTCGCCGCATGCCGCTTGGTGTCGGCACGAACGATTATCGAGCGTGACGGCGGTCGGCTAGGTGTCGCAGGGCGGTATTGCCTTGCGAGCTTTGACGAGAAGAACGGTGCTTCGACAAGCTCAGCACGAACGGACGAGACGTGTTCCCGGTTTCGTGCGAAGTGGTTGAAGTGATTTTCAATTATACCTAACTCGTCGCCCCGGCCTCGAGCCGGGGCTGGGCTTCTTCTTCTGCCGCCGCACGCCAGCCTAGAGCTGTTTGCGATCACACCGAACCAATGGCTCGGCGGCAAAAGCTCCTCCCCTGCAAGGAGTTCAGGGTTGACCGTGCCCCGCACGGTCAAGGATCGTCCGGGGGACGATCCGACCCTGAACTGGGGACCATTTGCGTAGCGAATGGTGGAGGGGTATCGCCCTCGAACTGCCGGG
>FRDC01000343.1_pt1 | contig 88701 bp, 123 predicted proteins | sample 1106171 | NCBI WGS metagenome assembly FRDC01 (sample SAMEA3930566, study PRJEB13176) | freshwater metagenome | biome: Drinking water system; feature: drinking water; material: water | place: Singapore | collected 2014-12-20
GTCGGCAGATTTCGTCCGAGATCATCTGCTTGGTGGACTTGTTGGCAAGGTGCACGTTGTCGAAGAGGAGGAGGCCGTTCGTCGAGACAACCTTCGCCGACCACTCCCGGAGGTCGATCGGAAGACGGCCAGCCTTCATGATCCCTGTCAGGATGCCGAGCCTCAGCAGGAAGATCGACGACTTGCCGGTGCCGGCCTCGCCTGTGATCACCTCGATGGGGAGCTGGATTTTCTTCCAGCCCTTCAGCCACGGGCTGATGTAGTAGAGCAGTGCGATGAACGTCTTGAAGCGATCGTCCCGTTGCAGGCGCAGCTCGCCAACGATGTCCCTCCAGAAGAAGGGCATCTCGCCTTTCGGGTGATCACGCGCCAGCTCGATCTCGCGCTGGAGCTTCTTCATGTCCAGCGGGCGCACCGCGTCACTCTCGAACAGAATGCCCGAGTCCCCATTCTCACGGACCCTGGCGTGCTTGCCGGGCTCGAAGTGGATGAAGTGCGTGTTCGAAATCTGGACGGCGAACGTGCTCTCCATACGCGGATCGCACATCAACACCTTGTAACTCTTCGTCCGAGAGATAGGTTCCTCCGCAGTGAACTGCGTGGAGAACCATCCGAGGATCGGCTTGTCCTGCGTCGAGAGCCCATACTTCCTGTAGATGTTGCCCATGAACTCGGAGTTGTCCATCAGCTCTCTGCCTGAGGTAGAAAGCGATGCTCCAGTCAGCTCCTTGGTTTCACGGTCGAAGTAGTAGTAGTCCCCTGTGGTGGTCGATCTGATACGAAATCCTTGCGCCTCCATATCAGAGAGAATGGCAAGCGCAATCTGCTGCTGGTCCTTACGATCCAAACGCTGGGCGTTCTCGATCTTCTCGGTGACATACTTCCGAATGTTAGGGTGCCTCGGAAACTGTGAGGCTGCGGAAAGTGCTTCCTCCATTGTGGTGTCTTTGATGGAGCCGCCTACGAACTGGCGGATGTTGGCGAACGGCACGCCGAGGAACTTCATCTCCATGGCGAGGTTCGCAACCTCACGCTGGACGTTCTTGTCCCTGGTGTCGCCCAGCCAGAGCATGATGGTGAAGCTATCGTTGATGGCCATCTCGCACAGCTCGGGGAAGCCTTCCGCCAGACCATACTGCGTTCGCCATCCCGACACGCCCTGGACGCACACAGCGCGGTACTGGTGCACCTTCAGGATATGCGCGGCCATACGCTCGTCATCGACGACGAACAGCGGCTTGTGCACTCGGGCGGCGCCACCGAAGATGTTGTCGGCAGTGATGTTGTAGGACTTCGGTGGGACATCCGCGAAGTTCGGCGGGAAGTAGATTCGTGTCTGGTCCTTCACCGTTCGAATGAACGTGCCGTCGCCTTCCTCTCCCAGCTTCGCGAGGGCGCGAATGCGTGAGTGGTTCAGAGGACGACCCTCTGCATCATAGTACGGAATCCGGTAGCCCACGATCGAGGTGGGGATGCCAAATGCTTCGAGATCGAGATGCGTGAGGGTTCTGGCGTCGATGTCTACCGGCTTGAGGCTGAACTTCTCCAGGTCCAGCAGCATGCCTCGTGTTGCATCGAATGTACCACTCACTCCCGACCCTTTTGACTGTCGGGAGTTAGCTGGCACGCTTGCGTCCCTCCTCGATCATGGCAACACCGACCCAGCGCAGAACCGTAACCTGGGAAGTCATTCCCTTGAACGACGACAGGGTTCGGTTCTCGGCGACGATCTTACCCTCTTTCTTCAATTGCTCCAGCACCGCAGTACGCGTTTCCAGTGGAACACGCGCATTTAAATATGCCTTCAGCATTCCAACGGTCATGCTGGGAGCCAATTGGAAAGCCTGCTCGATCCTGTATCGAACTTCCGTATCCGTGATTTTTCGCATCTTCATCCCGCCGTTCGTCTACTTGAATTGGAGTGGCCAGTTAAGACATAGACTCCACGGCCTCGATAAGCAGTGCATACTCCGCATATGAGATACGCTCGATATAAGCCAGCAACTCCATCCGCTTGTCACTAGGAAGTGTGCTGTTCGAAATGGCTCGTGAGATGTCGGATTTCTCAGGGTAATGCATGCCATGCAATATACCCGGAGATGTCGCCGTGATGGTGTGCAGCCGCGAGACCATATCCGCGTTGGGCGGCAGCGTTGCGCTCAACATCTGCATGTGACGATTGAGACAGCGACGGACACCGATGGATGCACGCTCACCGAGCTTGGTGGCGCGCGACACGACCTCGATGAGCGGATCATCCGTGCGGATGGTGAGGGAAGCCTTGAGGATCAGTCCGCCACCATAGATTCCATGGCCCTGGCCCTGATCACTCAGCGACATCGCCGGCCTCCTCTACGTCTTCCACGACACTGCCTGGACGCGTTTCCTTCAGGTCCGCGAGCCCGTGGCCATTCCTGCCCTCGGCCTGAGCCTGGGATGCCGTCTCGATGCGTCCAGCGTGCTCACGCGCCCTGTCCACGATGAGGAACAGGCGAATGGCCGTTGCATTCGCGATGAGCGGGCAGAGCGCATCCTTTCCAGCCAGACGAAGATAGCGGATGAGGTCTCCCGCATCCGGGATCGACTCGGAGCGGATCGCAGCGTTGAGCGCTAGGGTGCGCACGACCTCGATGAACGTCTTCCTTTCCCGCGTCGTCAGCATCTCCTCCTCTCGTGTGAGGAGGATGTCGTAGAGCGCGAGGTCGCGACGAAAGGGCGAGGAGACAGCTACTCCGATCAGACGTGCGAGCTGGTAGCGCTTGGCGATCGTGTCGCCTGGGTGAGCGCGCAGGGAGAACGTGAAGCTGTCATCCTCGCCTGCGCCATTACCATTCTTCTTCTTGGGCGTTGCCATAGGGCTCACTCTCCCGAGGTCATGATTGCGTGAGGGTGCTTGTCGGTGTGGTAGTGCGTGGCCTGCCCCTCACCTTGAGCTACCTCCGTTCCGTCTGCATCGGTCCACACAACGAGATCGTTGCGAAGAGGCTCGACGTACCAGACATCCTCCCCGACATCGTGGCACAGGACCAAACCATCGTGATCCTTCTCCCGGACGAACCAGGAGATCACGGCTTCCATGACGGAGTAGGATGGGGCGATCAGTGCAACGACGCCGTTGCGCCGGTTGGTGACAGTGAGCTTGCCTGCGGTCTTCTTCTGCCACTCTTCCATGACACCTGGAGGCTGTGCCTTACGCAGGTTCATGGTCTCCAATACTCTGTATGGAGGGTAATAGCGCTGGAAGTTCTGAACAACGTGCCAGCCTATGGAAGCGTATGCGGGGTGTGCCCCCTCAGGAGCGTTCGGCAGCTCGATCGGTCGGAATTCCAGATCGAATGGAACTGACCATCCAGCCGCAAGCTGCTTCTCTCCAGGTTTCGCCTGGACATAACTTACCTGGAATGGTTCAGTGGGTTGCTTGGCCAAGTGAGCCTCCCTCTCTTCGGTGAGGGGAAGCTAGACTTGTGTTCGCTGTGTGTCAAGTGTGAGAAATGAACTTCAACTTTCACAGGCTCTCATGAAGCTGATGGAGGCACACATGGAACAGGCGGCTGGATTCTCCGAGATGGCCCGCTTCATCATACTGACATTCGCCGTTCTCGCCATGGTGGTAGGACTACTTGTTCTTTGGCGGTCCTTCCGTACCCACAGTACCACCACCCTTGCCACCGCTACCGTCGCCCCTGTTGCTGGGGCCGGCAGCGTAGCCGATGATTACAAGAAGGATGAAAATCCCAAGGATCACAGTGGCGATCCCGTCAGCCTCAGGACCGAACCCCAAGGCGCGCACCAGCCCGCTGATGGCGGTCTTGGCACCGCTCAGGTCCCAGTCACTCAGCAGCTTCACGAGGCTATCCCCGCTGTTGCCCCCGCCAGTACCGGGCAGCCCATCAGCAAGCAGGCGGAGTGAGAAGAGGTCTGCTAGAATGGTCATGGTAGCCCCCACAACTAGATCGTCCTTAGCCCACTAGGACATGTGATGAGAGCAGGCACATGATAAGTTCATTCGTCAAGGCCGATTTCTAAGAGTAGTGTTGCCGCCTTGCAATTGACACACTCTTTCATGTTTGCCAGCTTGTGCAGATGCCGATGGGCTATCGGCACATCAAACCCTTGGGGGGCTCAAATGAAAATGTTGGCTCGCGCCGCTGTCGGCGCATTCCTGGCTATCGCCGCTTTCACCTCGAATGCCACTGCGCAATCCGCCGCCGCCGATCCCGATTCGGTCCTGGGCGGCACTCGCTGGCACCCGTTCTCGGCCTGCAACTTCGCGCTCGGCGCCGGCATGTCGTACGCGCGACTCGCAGCCTCGGACCAGTGGACCGGCGTCGGCAACGGCACGGGTGCTGGCACGCTGCCGCTCGCTGCGGATGGCGTCATCGGCCGGCTCGGCATGGGCTGCGACATGCACTTCAATCGCACCGTGCTCGGCGGCTACATGAACTACAACTTCGGCTCGGTCGGGACACGCGTCAGCGACGTGTCGATCGACGTGGACCGCCAGTGGGGCTTCGGCGGTCGCGCCGGCTACATGCTGACCGAGAACTGGCTGATGTACGGCACGCTGGGTCTCCAGTACGGCCACGCCAACTTCCAGGACACCACCGGCTCGCTTGACAAGTCGATGAAGGGCGTCCGCTTCGGCCTCGGCTCCGAGTACAAGATCGCCGCGCCGATGTGGCTCCGCCTCGAAGCGGATGGCACGCGCTACGAGAAGATCAACGTCGGCGAACTCGTGACGGTCAACCCGACCGTCTACACGGCCACGGCTTCCGTCGTCTTCAAGTTCTGATGCCGGCGTCCCCGGCACCTTCTTCCCTTTCATCAAGCAGCGCGCGGAGAACGCGGTGCGTTGACGGCCTGGGGAAAGGCAGGCACGGTGAGACGGCCGGGTGGGCACCCGGTCGTCTTTTTTCTTCCCTGGGCTAGGGAAGTATCTGCGACCCGAATGGCTATCGGGTTTTGAAAACATGGGGGACTACACATGTATTCGCATGGTGACTTCCTGACTGGTCGATTGACCAGTCAGTCTATCCGTACGCGTCACATCAATCGTGCAGCGGAGGCAATAGCGAAACGGCATCAAGATGGTCCTTACTGGGGTAACTACGATGACGACCCGGATGAGAGGCCGTTGCACCCGGCGATCCTGACGCCCGAGCAGATGAAGAGCTTCCTCCGCGCTGGACTGGTGTTGGGGGCGCTCCTCATCACCTTTCTGGCTCTCGGCGGCTGTTCTTACTACGAGCATCGCGACGGTGGCGGGTACACCGTTCGATACGCAAGCAATGCGCTTGTCGAGCCTCCTCCTCCGCCGCCGCGACCTCGCAAAGTCGTGGTCGTCAAGACTGCCGCTCCCGCAGCACCGCCGACCGTCGTACTGGTGGAGCCCGGTCACCGCGACCGCGATCACGGCGAGAGCCATCCCGTCCTCAACGTCGGGAAGGACGACGAGATTCCGCGCGAGTACAGGCACTACGTCAGCGACCGCAGCGTCCGCACTCTTCGCGCACGAATGGCGATGTGCAAGGAGCAGCGGCCCGGCTACTGCAACGCTCCGAACATCCCTCACTGCCACGGCCCCTTCTGCCACTCTCACCATGGTGGCGACAAGAGGCACACGCACTAACAGGAGGTTCGGGTGATTATACTCGACTTCAACAATCCAGCACCAATTCCGCTCCAGATGCTATCGTCCGGGGCGGAATTCGTGCTGCTTGAAGATGTCCAGGTCAACATCTCCGACAACTCCAGCACCCCACTCCTGCTGACGATCCCAAAGGACTTCAAGACCGATTTCGCCAGTATCCCACCAGAAGCTGGCATCCTCGGTTTTGAAAAGCTGGGGAAGCACTCGTACGCTGCTCTGGTTCACGACTACATGTGGTCCAAGGGGATGGGCTATGAGCTGTCGAATGCCGCCTTCTTCTCGGTGCTCGATAAGCTCGGGTGTGGCTGGTGGACCTCTATGCTGATGGCAGTTTCAGTTCAGGCTGCTGGCAGGAGACGTTACAAGAAAGCTATAGAGGCACAAGGAGTATTGACCAATGCGCATGCGTAAACTTGAGCGGATCAAGTGGCGGCTGTTCGGCATCTGGCTTCTCCTGGCGCCTCTCTTCGGCGGCTGCGCTATCGAACCACAACCTCATGCCCTTGGAATCGGCTACCCGGTCATCCTGACGGCCGCTGCGATCGATTCTCTGACGGAGCCCGAGTATCCGCAACCCGATCCGCAGTACGCGGCTCAGCCACCGTGCGTTCACCCTGGTGACGAGCTGAAGATGCACGTCCGTGGGACGCCGAGATGTTCCAGGACGCGTGAGGCTGATGTCGCCTATTGGACCTCTCGCCCCGATCGCTACCGCACGGCCTGCAAGGGTCTCAAGGACTACTGCGACGATCGGGTAGGTATGGTCCCGCACTGCCACGGCTTCGGCAAGTGGCGCTTCTGCCATGCGCACCCTGGTGGTGCGGAGCCGCACGACCACATGCACGATCAGGAGTTCGCTTCGAATGCGACGCCTGAGCCCGACATGCCGATACGGAAGAGGTGAGACTATGAGTGCTCTCGGCAAGAAGCTGCGCCGACTGGAAGGTGGTCGCATCGCCTTCTGGTGTCCCGGCTGCAAGTGCGCGCATCAAGTGCGCATCAACCCGGATGTGGGCTCGGGTCCGGTATGGATGTGGAACCAGTGCACCGATGCAGTGACGTTGGAGCCGTCAGTCCACGTAAACCCGCCAGGGCCATATCACCGGTCGAATGTCGTGGTGTGCCATTCGTTCGTGCGTGAGGGACGAATTCAATTCCTCACGGACTCGACGCATCCTCTGAAGGGTCAGACAGTCCCCTTGCCTGACTTCCCAGCCTCGGCTGCTTGACTTGCACGCGCCGCCGGGCCGAACTTCTCCTTGGCCTCGCGCTTGACGGTGGCCAGCAGCTCTTCCTTTCCGAAGCCCTGCTCACGCAGCTCGCGCACGCGCGCCGCTGTCCAAGCGATCTCCTCCTGGGAGAGTCCTGTCACCTCCGAGAAGTACGACACCCCGTTGTAGGTGCCGTTCGGATTGCGGTGCTTATTCGGGTCCGGGACCTTGATCGGAACGCGCGCCATTCGTGTGCACTCACTGCTTCGGCGGGAATGGAATCTTGAGCAGGATGCCCGGCGCTCCATCATCCGGCGTGATGCCAGGAGGCGTCGTTGGTGACGCGTTCGGTGCAGGCGGCGCAGGGAGCTTGCGCAGCGGCATCTTCAGCTCTCCCTGCGGTCGAATCGAAAGCGAGTCTCCTCCGAGCTGACTGTTCGCCAGGGCCTTCACAGTGCCCTCATCGACGCACAGCAGCGTCTTCACGACCTCGACTTCCACCAGTCCCTTCACACGAGGCTCCAGACCATCCACCACACCGGGCTTGCCGGCACGATGCTGCACGAACGTCTCGATCTGGAGGAGGCACATCAGCCGGGCCGGATCGCCCTCACCAAGCTCCCAGGCGTGCATGGCGTGCCCCTCCGCGTGAGGAGACTGCCCAGCGCCATTCGGCGACGCGCCGGAGACCATCAGTGCGACCAGAAACCACTTCATGATTGTGCCCCTCTTCATTGTGCGTATGCCCCTCTACTCGAAGATCGACTCTACAGCGTGCTCAGGTTGATCCTGATACTTGCCACTGTAGGGGGCCTCTGTCGGCTCATCCAGCCTGAACAGGACGATTTGTGCAATGGGTGTGCCTCGCTCGATACGCAGAGTCCTACCGCTCGGACCACCGTGATTCGTGAGTTCGAGTGTCAGGAAGCCGCGCCAGCCGGGCTCGATCACCGTGTTCTGGACGGCGAGGAATTGACGCGCCCATGTACTCTTGTCCACGACTTGCCCGAGCACATCGGACGGCATCGAGAAGTGTTCCATCGTGGAGGCCAGGATGGCGTCGCCTGGACGCAACGTCACGCTCTCGGCGATCCGAACGTCATAGCCAGCCGGACCCAGCCCGAACGTCATTCCGAGGTGCTTGGTGCGCTCGTGGAAGGGTGTGAAGATGCCCAGCCGGCGAATGGTCTGTGCCGACAAGGCCGTCATGGCGTGCCTCCGTTGCCTGGGCTGCCGGCGTTCCAGACCTCGCGCACGATGAACATGGCCCGGTCGTAGACGGGGAGGAATGGCACCGTGCCTGCCCACGCGGCTCGACTCTGAGACAGCAGCTTGGCGATCATCGCGTCCACCAGGGTGTCCTTGGCTACCTCGCGTGCACGGAAGCCATCCGCGCCATCCTTGTCCCATGGTGTCGGGTACGGCAGGTAGAAGGTGCGCGGCTTGAGCGCCATGAACCGGCGGACGCCATGCCACAAGGTCTGGAGGTCATCCGCTGTCAGCAGCTCACGCGTGCCGTAGAGGGTGTAGGCGAAGTGGTCGAAGACCGAGCGCTCGCAGAGCATGACATCCCGCGTGCACATCCTAGCCTCTTCCTCGATCCGCATCAGGTAGTGGTTGAAGAGCGCAAGCTGGAACTCGTGGCGCTGCCCCGCTGGCAGCCCCAGGAATTCCGTCTCGTTCGCCACACCTTCCTGAGCGTAGAACTCGCGGACGATGGATCGGTGAATGATGGACTTGTCCGGCATCAGCCGGTGAAGCTCCTCGACGACCGATGTCTTGCCGGTGGCTCCTGCTCCCGAGAGTGTAATCAACTGCGTCACCTACGCCTCCCATCTCTATTCTGACGATCGTATTCCCTGGCCTTGGATTCAATTGAGGGGTTCACGAAGATCGCACACAATGCAAACCCAACAATGAACCCAAACCCCCATATCATCCCTATGAGGAACAGCAGCTTGTCCCTGTACTCAGGGTGCTGCAACGCCATCGACAGGATAGCGTAGACATCCAAACCTGAAGGGAGCTGGTCAAGCATGTGCTATCTGCGCCTCGCCTTATCCATCTCTGCGTATGCCTTCCTATTCAGGGCACGGTTCCGATGAGCCTCTTCGTACGAATGCGGACCATTCGATCCTGACTCTTCACCGTTCGAATAGAAGACCACCCACCACGTCCTCGGCTCTGGCCACCACACCGACATTGAGTGAAATGGTCGCCACCTCACGTGAATGGTGATGATGGGTTCCCCGATCCTGAAAAAGCTACGTATTCCCACCGTAACGCTCCTTGGCCAGATCATATGAACGGCGGAGGAGCTTTGCTATGTCGGCCTGAACCTGCTTTCTTCCCGGTCCCCCCAGCCACAGCTTGGTGTAATTCTCCTTCGCCCAAGCGTCCACCTGCTCCTTGGCGATCCCGTCCAGAATCTCCGACAGCTTCTGTGGCTGCGGCTGGGGCTGGCTCCTCGAAGTCCCAGTCTTGGAGGAACTGCTTGCGCCAGTCCTCCGGTCGCTGTCTGGCAAGCTCTTTTGCACGCTCACTGAACCAGCCCTCCAAGTCTGGGTCCTCGCTCATTTGCTCAGTCCACCATTGCCACGATCACGTTCGAGCGGCACGCCGTAGTCGAGAGCGTTGCGCAGCTCGGACGGGCCGATGACGAGGTTGTCCCCGAGTAGGTACATCAAGTCCGGCTCGAACGTCCACGTCTTGACCTCGCCAGTGGCGTCGTTCTTGGCCGAAGTCACCTTGTCGTTGCGCTCCCAGTAGATGATCACTCGCTTGCCACGGCCCTTCATGTAGCCGCATTCGATGTGCGCCGAGTTCCCGCAGGGGAGCGCCATGATGCACGTGTCGGCCCACTCCATGCCGCGTAGATCGCCGATGAAGCCTTGGGCGGCACGGGCCGAAGTCTGGAGTTGCGCAAGATATTCTCTGGGCGTCCAGTCCTTCCAGTCCTCGTCCATCTCCGACCAGGAGAACGCAGTAGCCGGCGGTTCGGCATGACCCAGCGGGGCGGCTCCCAGCGATCGGGAGTCGTACCGGAAGTCATAGACAGCATGCCCCCATTCACGCAGCCGGGTGACGAGCTGGGGCTGGTAGGGGTTCCTCCACGAGGAGGCGAGGTAGATTCGTGCCATTAGGTCAGGGTCCTTCCTTTGCGCCGCACTACACCGTCCGAGTCTGGTTCGGTGTCACGCCCCTCGAACAGGGCGATCTTCTTGTCGATGTTCGGCCCGACATCGAGCCGCATGTGGCCCACAAGAAACGCGAGGCAGATCAGCACGTCGGCGATCTCGTCCTTCGTCTCCTCCAGATTGAATGGCGTCGGCCCAGAATCGCGCGTGCTGTTGTGCTTGCTGATCTCAGCCTGGACGGTCGCTGCCACCTCGTGCGGGCTGGCGCCGGCTGCCAGACACAGCTCCACCATTTCGCCGAGGACTTTGCAGGCATGCGCGCCAGGGCGCCCCACAAACCCACCCTTGCGCATGTGGATCGCCAGTGCCGATAATTGCTGGTCTCTGCTGATCATCTTCCACCGCTTTCCTTGGTTTGCGTGCTCTGCCGCAGTTGTGCCTCTCTTGCACCATGTTTCGCTGAATAATGGGTAAATGCCAACGTCAGACCCCATTCAGCTTGACAGTGGCATAGTCGCACCATCAGCAGTGGCTCGCTGATTGATGGGGGTTCCGATGTCTTCGCACACGTCCTGGCTCGACCAGCTCAATGCGCTCCACTTCCTGCCGCTTGGCTTGAAAGTCGAAGACGCGCTCATGGTCGCCATCCTTCTCCTCCTCTACGTCGGCTTCGAGATCATCCACAACGTCGAGCTGGCCGAGACCAAATCCGAACAGGAAGCCAAGCGTCGCTCTCGCATCGGCCGGCTGACTGGAGGTTGATGATTTCGTTCGCGTGCCTCGTCAGAACCACTTTTCTTTTGATGGAATGTGCATGTGAACACACGTAACTCCGCGCTCGGATTAGCCCCCTTGCGCATACGGAGCAGGTAGACGCCCCCCATAGCCTACCTGGAGTAGGGCGGTCCCACGCAGCTTCCAAAGCTGATCAGGGGCCGCCCTCTCGATTCGTGGGCTCAGGTGATCCCGAGGATGTAGGCGATGCCGCACCAAGCGAGCACCACCCAGGCGACCTCGTAGAGGTCTTTCGGGCGCATCTTCCAGGTGTAGTAGGCCATCAGCAGGATCGGCACAGCGATGACCGCGATCCGCAGGATGAACCGGAAGCCTGCCGCGAGCGAGTTCATATCGCCGTAGCCGCCGCCGAAACTCGGCTGACCGCGCTGCTGGGCGAACGCCTCCGGCACCCCGAGCATGATCAGCGTCACCACCAGGGCGCACGCCACCACCGCAACGACTCTCCCCAATTGCTGTCGCATATTCTTCTCTCCAGTCTACTTCTCGGCGCCCTTGGCCAGCAGGGCTTCGGTTGAAAGATACGAGAGTGCGGCCACCACCCGTTCCAGTGCAGTTTCAGCGTTTCGATTCTTCGAACGCCTAGCCGAGGCTGCGTGGGAGGCGATCAGCTCTCCGTATCCCGCACGCATGATCTTGGCTCTTGCATCAGCATCAGTGTTATCGGCCGCACTCATTTGACTTGACTCCACTCGAAACTACCCGTACGTACGGGTGGTGTCAACTACCCTGCCTGTCTACCCCAGCCTCAACCCATCTTCAGTCGAGTATCACCCAGAACCCATATCTTCTGAACTTCCGTACTCTCAACGTCTGCTATCAACACGTCGATCGCCAGGACACCAGCTACATTACCGGCTTGGTCCTCGATCGCTCGCTGCTCCCATAGCACCTTGATGATGCCGGCCTTCACCAGGAACATGGTCTCGATCATGTCTGCGGTGGCATCGACGTTGAACCTCACCCTTGGTGGCTCTGCTGCCGGAGGAGGAGGAGGTGTGAGTGTAGGAGGAGGATCAGCCACCAGTGCTTGTACTGGTTCTTCTACCAGCGCTGCTCTCTGGACGATCTCGACCAGGGCTTCTTGTTCTTGCTCTGCTGGAGCTGGCTCGTCTGCGTGTCGATACAACCGGCGCTCTCGCGTCTTGGCGAATGCGGACCACAGTGTCTCGCCGCTGCGATATCGAGACCCTATAATCAGAAGCTCGACCAGGAACCACACACCGAGCAGCGCCAGAAACGTGAGCGCAATATGGTAGTAGGGGCTGATCTGTACGATCGACCACCACATCTCCCATCGCGAAGGCATATGAAACACTCCCTCTTGCGTAGACTACAGTTCATCATCGGGTGGTCTTCCAGCCCACATAGCTCCCAGCAAGAACCCGATGCTTACGGCTAGCCAGTGTGTTATCACAAATTCCATAGCGTCACCTATCCCTGAGGCGTACATGAACCGACGTGATGATCTCACTGATGAAGACCTTCTACACTTGAAGCAAGCGTATCACAGTGTGGAGTGGAGTCTTGAGGAGATATGCGATCGATTCCAGTTCGCACCTGGAGCCTTGCGTCAGTTCGCAAGTAGACGTAGTTGGAAACGTCCAACTTCCTTATACAGAAAAGGTGTTGATCGAAAAAAAATACCTGAGCCTAGAAGAGAGACTGCTAAACTTCTATGGGATAGCGGTGAGACCTGCGATCGTATAGCAAGATGGATTGGTGTGTCCGAGAACACAGCCTACGCACTGTGTACTAGGGAATTCGGTTTTAGGAACCTTCGTCTTAATAAGCAGACTTTCTATTTCAGACGTAATCTTCAAATAGCAATGCTAAACGAATCTGGAGTTAGCATTGATGAACTAGCTTCACAGTTTTGGCTAGGCTCTAGGTCCATAGAGGATATATTAAGAAGAGTACGTCGTGTTAGCAAGACTATGCACAAAGTAATAGACGGAGATGTTAATGTCTCAATAAATAAGTATAAGGAACATGAAAAAGTTCTACACGCTTCAGTGTCTACAATGGCTGAATTGAAAACAGTAGCAGGACATTATATCATATGGCCAACTAGAGGCAGAGCACCTGTTTGCTCTGCGCGTATGGCCTCTATGTATCTTGTTCATACTGATGCCAGCTACTCATTGACAGACACAGGAACACTATTCGAAAGGGATAGGACTACAGTAGCACATGCTTGTGCTATAGTTGAGGATGCGCGTGATGATGAGCAATTCGACTCCCTAATGGACACAGCATCCATGAGGTTCAAACTACGAATAGGATTAGAAACCTGATACTATTGTCCAGTTGCCATCATCAGCTACAAAGTCATTGTATGTACCGGGTGCTGCTGAATAACTAGTTACTCCCGCTACTTTTTGGCCTGATACTGCGCAACCAATTGTTGAGTTTGTTGTCGCTCCGTCTGCAACCTTAATTCTATAAGTACCCTTATTTCCTACAGCAGTTGGAAAGTTAAATACAGCACCTCCACTAAGTATGTATGTCTTCAGACCACTTCCGAACACGTCACCTGTAGTAGTTCCAGAGGTAAGTGTTACTGTGTCGTGAACTGGACCAGAGTTGGCTGGCAACCCAGTACCGCCTCCAGAGAATAAGGTCCATGCTGATCCACTGTATGTGTATATTTTGCTCTCGTCTGCAATAAATGCAAACCAGCCGGCCTTCGGGAGGTAGAACCGCCACGCGTTGTCTTGCCATGCTGCGACGTAGTTCGCCTTGCCGGCCCAGAGCCCCGTTGGGGAGGCTGCAACGATGTAGCGAGCGCCATCCGCCGGGGTTGTGCCGGGAGGTGCTGACAGGTCTTTGTCGAGGACTGCAAGCTGCACAATGGCATCAAGTGCCAGCAGCGCCTCGTTGGTCGTCACATGTTTCTGAGACTGGCTGGCCTCAAGGTAGCCAATCCCAAGATTCGGTGAGTTCGCCATGGGTCCCCCTTGTGTCAGGGGACCTTAGCTCAAGGATGTCTGGCTTTCAAGACAATCCATCCAAGAAGCCCGAGCTGAATGAGCCCGAGGACGGCCTGCAATACGTAGGGGATCATGGAATCCTCGTACCCTGAGGAGGTGATCCAGGCCACGATGCAGAGGAGGGCCTGGAATGCGGACATGACCACGAACATGGCCACTACGTCCGGGTGCCGAAGTCCTCGGGTGAGTGCTTCACGAAGTTCTTGGAGTTGATGTGGCAAAGCGGACCCCCGCTGGCTGGTTGCACCTTGAGCAGCAGTACGCCTCGACCGCCCCCGTGGTTCGACTTGTGTCGATAACCCAGTTGTGTCCCCCAGCGCAAGGGTCCTCCTTTCCTGTGCGAACACCATCATCAGTGTGCGGGACCCTGATTATCCCCGATGCCCGCCTCTGTCCCGACGACTCCCCCAATGGCCGAAGCCATTCTCCCTGAACCTCATCCGATGCTGCGCTCGCAGACGATCGATCCCCTCGTTGGACAGGTCCAGACTTACGTCCTCCTTCTCCTTGCTCCTGGCCTCCCACATTGCCCGTCTTGCTTCTTTGAATGTTCGCCATCTGATTGGATACTCCGACCTTCTTTGTTTAGGCTTCCATGCGAACGGCTTGCATGGACGGGCCATCTCACATTTCCAGCATACGCGGAATGCGAACTTATGGGCTTCCTTGTAGTCGGGGAATACAAGTTCCCCGATTACGTGGTCTGCCACCTTATCGCAAGACGGGCACAGGAAGTGCAGCTTCCTGTACTTCTCCAACCACTCCTTAGGAAGCTGGTGTCCCTTGCGATCAGTCGATGGAGTATTTTGCACCATCGACCTCGATAAGCAAGCTGAAGCCTACCGGAGCCGAGAGTGCTGCCTGGAACGCATCCCGGCGACGGCAGAGATCATCCCTCTTCATGCGCAGTGTGCGCTGGGCCGTATCCGCATCGAGTCCGGTGCGCTTCATGATCTCGCCCATGGCCCCTTCGGATGAGATGAGCCGGTCGATCAGCTCGACGCCGCGCACACACTCGGCTGCCTTCGCTACCAGGGCCTTGCCCACCTCCACTGGAAGTCCGGCTGTCGTCACGACGATCGACTTCTCTGGGCCGGTCGGGTTCGCACCCGCCTGCTCCAGCCACGCATCGAGCGGAACGCCAGGGAGAGAATCACCACGGCGTCGAAGGCTCGGGGCTCCACCAATCGCCGTCACGCGCTCAGGATCAGTCGGGGGCCATTCAGCAGCTTTGGTGGGGGTATCCGTCATCTCACATAGCCTCTCGTATCTACCTGATCGCGGTGTGCGATCTTCTTCTCTTCGATCTCGCGCATGACCGCGACGAACTTCGACACGTCGTCGTGATTCAGTCTGGCGAGGAACTGGAACATCTGGAACTTGCGACCCATCCCCTCCGACTTCGAGGAAGGGTACGCCTTGTTCGGGTGCTCGTTGGCCCAGTCCTTGTCGTCTTCCCACGTATCCAGACAGTCGCGCAGACCTTGGACCGAGGTCCACAGGTCCATGAACAACTCCTTCCAGTCTACGTCTCTGGTCTTCGACGTGGGCTCAGGCTGCCTGTCCTCTCTCCGATTCACGCGCATCTCCTTCAACAACGTCTTGTTGAATGCCGTGCTCTTTGCGTAAGGCGTCGAGGAATGCGGCATCGACTTCGGGTGGGATGTAGGCTTCGACGTAGACCTGACCGACCCAGGACAGGCGGTCCATCGTTGCCGACAGTGGAACCGTGCACTGTTCGCCTACATGCTCACGCGACTCGCGCGGCTCACACGATGGAGGTGGCAGCGGCTCTGGCTCGTGGACAACCGCTGGAACGATCTGTGGCATTGATCGCTCTGCTTGAGAGCGCACCACCACCTCCATGGTCATATCGAGAAACCGCAGATCGTCGATCTCTCGAAATCGCTTCAGTGCGTCCAGGATCGATGAGTGATCCCGTTTGAGGAAGCGTCCTGTTCTGGCGTGAGACCATCCCATCCTGGTCACCAGGATCGCCGCACAAGCGCGTCGTGCCTTGACCGCTTCGCGATGCTTCGGTGTCCCTTGAATGTCGCCGGGCGCCACACCGAATACACCGGCTGCTACCTTGACTATGCGACGTGCCCTGCTCAGCAACAGGGGTGTCGCCTCCGGTTTGGACCCCGGAGCAGTCTCCATCGTCTGTTCCATCCCCGCTATCCCTCCTCTCTCTTACTTCTCTCTTCTATCGAGAAGTACCGTGAACTCCATCCGCCGAAAGAACCTGTGCAATGATCGAGGTCTCCTCGGTGACCCGATGGTGCTGTCCATTGATCATCTGCACACGCGTTTTGAATTTTCCTCCAGCGCTCTCCATTTCAGCATCCGCACCAGTCTTCTTGATTGGTGATGCGGACACGATGCACGTGAGGTTGAGGATGACCTTGCCATCCTCTCCATTCAGCGTGATGAATCGTGCTGGCGTGTGCGCACGGTTGTTGGCCGTCGCGCCAAGTTTCTCCGCTGACATGGCCTCTCCTGGGTGTAGGTGTGTTTTCAGTCCTGGCCGGCGATGCGAAGTCGCTGGACCTCCGCCAGGGCTCCCTGCTGGGCAGCCACCTTGTTCAGGTAGCGATGCGGCCGAACGTCGTCGCCGACCTTGGCCTCCCACCAATCGCCTTCGCCCGACTGGGAGATGACGTGACGGACACCGATCTTCTTCGAGAAGCCCGGCAGCATCCCGGTGTACCAGCCATCCGCATCGGTCTCGGCCGACAGGATGTTCTCCATGCCGGTTCCGCGCCCGAGCGATGCGAGGCTGCCCAGGTTGGTGATGCCGATCGCAGGGTCATCGCCTGTAGCTGCCATATCCGGCGGCCATCCGTTGCCGTTTCCTTGCTTGTTGTCCGGCTCGTTGCTCATGTCTATGGGCACTCCTGAGTTGTTGTGAACGTGATCGATGCACCGCTTGGCAGGGTGCCCGGCCACTTCTCGATCAACGAGATGTCGTCCACCTCGTCACGAAGCGCCGTATGCTTTGCAGCCGAACACTGAGTAGGCGCTTCGACCCAGTAGTTCTTCACATCGAACTTGTTGGGCTGCACCTCTACCCTGACGACCAGACGATAGAGGTGCAGCTTGATCGACGCTTCAGGCGTCGGCGCCGGCTCCTGCGCGAGCGTCGGTGTCGTCGTCACCAGTGAAAGGACGGGTGCGGGCGCTGCCGAGGCTGCTACCGCTGGTGCTGGTGCTGAAGTTGCCGCCGGTTGGGCCGCTGCGGGCGATCTTCGGCGAGGGCTCCTTGCCATTCGTGGACCTCTTCTTCTCGTGGCTCGAAGTCAGGAGAGTAGCCCACTTCACGGCCGTCGAGAACCCATCCGCCGATGAGAGGACATCTTCGACCTTCTTCATGGCCTTGTGGCCACGCGCCAGGGCTTCACGACCCTTCTCCGTCAGGGTGATCGAGAACGCCCGCTCGTCCTTCTCCAGGCGCGTGCGGTTGATGGCGTGCCGAGCCTGCATGCGCTTCAGCACCTCGGCGACCGTCGAGCGATCCATTCCCGTCGCCAGACCGATGGCAGTCTGCGAGGGACCGTCCATGCCGTGGATGACGTTGAACAGGGCGTACTGCGTGGTCGTCGGGAAGCCGCCGGTCTCCGCGTCGAAGATGTCCGCGATCATCTGGTTCAGGTTGTGGAAGAGCAGGACGTGCGACTTCTTCTCCGACGACTGCACACCGACGCCGGCATCCGCCGCAGGCGCCGACGCCTTGGCCACCTTCTTGTCCGGCTTCTTGGACGTGGCCGCAGCCGCTTTCGGCTTCGACTTCGCAGCCGTCTTCGACTTGGACTTCGTATTCGCCATAACACTTTCCTCTTCGTTTTGGGTTCGGTTCAGTTCTTCTCAGACCCTACATTTATTGTAAGGGTACGTCAAGTTTTGTTGGGGTCCTTCCCTTCCAGGATGGCAATCAGGCGCTGGGCCTCGGGGTTGTATGCGGCGACCTTCCGGTAAAGGTCCATCTCCGCCTGCTCACGGACGATCTCGGCGAGACGCATACGCGCCTTGATCTGCTCCTGGGTCCGAGCAACTACTTGATCGATGCCCTGCTTGCGCGAGTTCAGCTCCTCGATCGGAATGTGCATGATGAAGAAGCGGTTGGCACGAGGACTGGTTCCCTGGTGGAGCCCCGTGACAACTGCCGGCTTCAGCTTCTCGGTGAAGGCGATTGCCGCCGCGATCGACATGGCCGTGTTCGACCCGACTGCATCGAGCGGGCTGTCCATCAGCGTGACGGTGATCTCCTCCTCTTCCTCGCTGTCCGGGCCGTCATCATCGAGGAACGCTCCGGCGCTGGGCTTGCTCTTGGCGAAGCGGCCCTTCGGAGCCACGGCGACGCTCGATGCCGCGTGCAGGATGTTGTCCTTGAGCTTGCCGGCGCCCGGCACGAAGCCCCACATCGTCGAAGTGAGGATGATGTCGCCGACCTTCGGTTCCGACCCAGGCGGGATGAAGTAGTCGTAGTTCGTCGAGGTGCCGGGAAACTGCGCCGACAGAGTGCGGGGACCAGCCGGGATCACCGAAGTCGATACGGCCGTGCTGCGTGAGGATTGCATGTGATGCCTCGTAGGTTTGAGTTCAGTTCGGATTGGTATCAGTCGGAGCCGCCACCCCCACCTCCACCACTATCGCTGCCGCTACTGCTTCCGCTGTCTGTGCTCCCCGTATCGACGTAGGTGGTCTTGGTCTCCGTGGGAGTGTAGGTTCTGGGTGTCTCCTCGAAGTTCGGTCGATCCGAGGACCACCGCCCGGATGTGGCGCCGTGGTAGGTGGACGGCTGAGTCGTCGGTTCATCCGCGTCCACGTCCTTGCTGGCGTAGGCGGTGCCGCTGGGTGAGACCTCGACAGGCTCGCTACCAGTTGGCTCCACATCGTCATCGTCGGTGTCGTCTTCCGGGTCCCAGGTGCCATCGTAGTCGTCCTCATCGAGGACATCACCATCGGGCTGGCCGGGCTGCTCGTTGTCCTCGTTGAGGGAGCCCTTCGCCGGATCGAAGTCCTTCGGCAGCGTAGCTTCCAGCGCGGCGAGGTCCGGCGGCAAGTCGAGGATGCCTTTGAAGGGCTCATCCCAGGACAGGATGTCCTCCTTCACGGCCTGCTGCCACGTCGTGTTGACGCCATCGACGCCCATGCTGGCGTTTCTGTCGGCATCCGTGAAGCCGAGTGGCGTCAGTGAGGCGTCCGCCTGATCCGGCCGCAGCAGCAGATAGCCCGCCGCGAGTCCGCCGGCTGCCATCAGGGCCAGGGAGAACGGGTTCGTCTTGGTCGGTGTTCGCCAGCGACTGAAGATGCCCCTTGCTGGCTGTGAGCTGTGTGCAGCACGGAAGTTCATGGCGTGCTCCTTGGGAATGCCCATGCCTTCCGCCTGCTCCCAGGCATCCACGTGAGCGCCGAGGTAGATGATGATCCACCTGCCCCCAGCCGGCGACTGAAGGTGCTTCAGGTAGTCCCTGAGCTGCGGGAGCTTCCACTTCTTGGAGGCGTTCTCCTGGCCATCCGTGGCGATCACCAGCACGTTGCGCCGAGCCCTGGCGAGTTTGAGTTGTTCCGTCGCGAATCCGGTTGCATCGAGGAGCGGTGTCAGAGCACGCGGCGTGAATTCCTTCGGCCCGAGCACCTTCACATCGGCGAGCAGACCGCGCCGGATGATGTCGAAGCCTTGGCTGTCCCACTGCGTCAGGATGATGTGCGCACCAGTGGCGGAGGCATCGCCCTGCATTCGGGTGATGAAGTTGTTGACGCCCTCGGTGATCAGGTCGCGGCAGGACTCCATCGAGCCGGACCTGTCGAGCGACAGGTAGATGGCGGTCTCGATCGGGTAGTTGGGGACAGTCGGATCAGCCATTGCAGTCTCCTAGTGAATGTTGGAATGCAGAAGATTTCGTGGATGGGAACGCACACATGGTCCGTTTGCCTCCTGGACGGTATCCCACTGGGGGAGAGGAGGACTGCGCCGTCTAACCGTTGCCGCGAGGGAGTGTCCCACTCCGAAAGACCATCCACGTATTCGTCAGAAAGGTGCCGGTCGTTCCAGCTCCTTTCGTCGTTCTCTTGCTGCTGCAAGCTGAGCTGTCAGCTCAGCACGACGCTCGGGTGAGAGCGGTGCGCGCTTGCGCGGCGGACGCGAACGCACTCCGTTGTGCCAGTAGGCAGCTCGCAACGAGTCATGCGCGTCTGCGCCCATGAAGAGCTTCACGAGGTAGGCGTAGCACTCCGCGAACTGCCAGCCGTGCGGTGCGATCGTGTTGCGGGGGTAGTGGCGCGAGCAGATGGTGTGCGCCAGCTCGTGCAGAAGGATGTGCGTCGAGCGTGCCCAGCGCGGCATGGTCACCAGGGATGGTCCGCCAGTGGCATTTCGGTGTCCGCGTCCATCGCGTACCCCTGGCGGACCAAGCCAGCCCCCCGCCTCGAAAGCACGGGGGTATCGCGCCTGCACACGCCGCGACTTCCAGACCCTCCGAACGAAGCGGTCCATTGCGCGCACGTCTTCAAGCCGATGCGAATGCCTCTCAAGAGCGCGATCCGAGGCGTAGACCTTGTGCCGCTGACTGTCGCGTGGCCTCTTCATGCTGATCCCTTCTCCCTCTGCCGCGCACGCAGCTTCTCCTCCAGCTCCTCGTTCTGGCGAATCATCCGCGCCGCACCCATGACCTTTCGGTGCAGTGTCAGGATGTTCTCGGCAGCCATTGCGAGCTTTGACAGCAGCTCCAGCTCGTCGCCCAGCTCACGAGTGAGAGCCTTGTCCATCTTGTCGGCGCAGGCGGAGGCAGTCAGCCCCCAGTCCTCGATGTTCCTGGCCAGCTCGTGCAGCTCGTCGGCCGTGACAGGCTCGTTACGTTTTGTCATCAGACTTCTCCTTATCGAGAGCGGCGTTGATCTGCGAAAAAATTTTCTGGCCAACTTCCAAGGCCCGCTTTCCCTCCGGGGTCTGAGGTTCCGTACCCCCCTGACTCGAATCTCCCAAGTCCTTGAGAAGCGCCTGCCAGCGAGCCTGAGGTGAGGTTGCAGGTCCGGCCTTGACTGCATCGATGATCGGCTTGAAGGCCGGCGGGACCGAGTACCGAAACGAAGCATACGTGGAGTCGAAGCTGTCATCCTCGTCGCCGAGGAAGCCTTCGAGCTTGCGCAAGTCCTCGTTGAACGGGCCGGTGTAGTTGTTGTCGGGGTCGTCTGCCGGGTGCGAGGCGCGATAGCTCTCGGCGGAGTCGTAGTAGTCGCGGTTGCCACCGCCGGTTCGGGTGTAGATGACCATCTCGCCAGCCTCGTTGAGGTAGGCGTCGCGGAAGCGGGGGATCGAATTGTGCGTGGTGTTGAGCGCCAGCAGGATCAGCGGCGCCATGGGGTTCACTCCGAAGAGCGCGTTGTAGAGCGACATGTGGTGGCCTCCAGGTGCGGGGTGGAGTGGTGCTGTCAGTGCACCACGTCGAGAACGGTGTAGAGCGCTGGGTTCGCGCCGGGCACATCCCAGCCGAACATCGAGGCCATCTTCATGGCTTCGGCAACCGATGGCTTGACACCGATGGCCTCGTTCAGCTTGCGAACATCCCCAGCCTTGGGAGGCGGGTCACCGCCCGGCTTCTGCTCGATCGGATAGAAGCCCGACTCGCCATTGCGGACAATGCCGGCGCCTCCAACGGAGTCATCGACGTAGCACCAGTCCGGGAGGTTGGGGTTCTTCTTCATGACAGACCTTCCTTTCTGGCCACCACCTTGGTGACCTCTACCTGAGGTGCGTACACGTAGCGACGACGATAGTCCCCAAGCTGGGTGACATCCATCCTGCGGAACGATGCGTCTACTTCGTAGCCGCCGTCCGAAATCTCGTTGAAGATAAGTGCAGCTTGGTCCATGTGGCGCTGGGCCTGCTCAACGAGTTGCAGCGCCTTCTCTTCGCTTAATGTCGTCATAGGGGTGCTCCTCGGGAGTTGCTGCCGCGTGGCCGAACAGTTGATCCACCGCCGACCTCACCTCATCCCCGCATCGATGCCAGTTCCACAGGATGCTGGCCTCCAGGTCAGGCCGGTTGGCGTGCGACGGCTCGATGAGCGGGCAGATGTTCTCAAGCTGCTGGCGGCTCAACAGCCGGAGCAGTTTCGAGCGAGCCTGCTTCTGCCGCTTCGTCGGCTCCCTGGGCCGGATGGTTTGGTCAGCCATCTTGGGCAAGCTCCATCCCGCCGCGCAGGTGCAGCATGAAGTCCCGGTCGCCGGTCAAGACGACGACATCCCCGACCAGCACGTCCGAGATAGGCAGGGGCGACTGGCCATACCACGCTGCCGTGGCGATCCGGTTGTAGGGCAGCCGGTTCAGCTTGCCTTCTTCGTTGCAGAAGACGACGGCCGGCTGACCCTCCCAGTGATCGAAGAACGGCACCGCTTCCAGGTAGCCACCAACTGCGGCCTGGAGGACGGACAACTCGGGGTTCCCAGTAAGCTCCGTGACCTCCTGCTTCCCACCACTGCGAATGATCCGCATCTGCCCCTTCATCTGCATCTCCTCAAGACTGGATCGTCAGGTTCTACACCATTCTCCGTAGCCATTGCAGTGTAGGATTCGAACAGCTCATGACCGGCGGCGTGTACGTCATCCTTGATTTCACCATTAGCACGCTTGAGGCGTACTGTCAAATTGTGGTGGGCACCCTGAAGAAGAAAGCCAGCACAAATCGCTGGCTTCGACTTCCCAGATTGATGGCATGCGAATGTTTCCGTTGCCATGTCGTATGCGGTGCGTGCACTGTGCCGGAACGCCTCCGCTGGAAACTCGCCGACTGAATCCGTGCGCCATGGGCAGTCAGAGCAGGGCGTGCGCCGGTAGGAAGCCTTTCCGCCCGATGACTCCACGGACACGACTTGGTGATCCGGGCCGGCAGGCTTCACACCGACGACCCTGCTCTTCCGAGGCGCCATGGCTACTCCTTGGTGGTCTCGTTGACGTTGGTGACCGGCATGGTGGTTGCGTACTGCATGCCGTACTGGCCCTGCTGCGGAGGCGGCATGGCGATCGTCGTCTGGATGGTCTCGCGGACCACCGAGGGCTTGAAGATCGTGTGCAGGATGTCGTGGTAGGCTGCTGCCTTGGCATCCGACACGGCTGCTGACTTCTCCAGGCCGACGATGGCAGCCTCACGCTTCTTGAGTGCGTCCAGCTCCGCCTCGACCTTCTTCAGACTGGTCTCGGCACGCTCGGCCCGCGCCTGCTCGGTGCGGATGTCGTGGTTCGCGCGGAAGAGCTGCGACTCCTGGTGCTTGGCTCGCGTCTCCAGCTCGCCGACCTTCTGGCGCAGTGCGGTGAAGGCTTGCAGCCCCTCGCCGGAGAGCGTCGCCTTCATGATCAGTGCGTCGATCTGATTGGCGAGCGCTTCCTTCTCGTTCGGTGTTGTGGTGGTCATGCGAGTCTCCTGGTTCAGTAAGAGATGTCGAGCCAGAGGTCGGGATCGGCCTCCAGAGCGTCCAGCATTTCGGTGAAGGTTTCGAGGTTCGGCAGATTGGCGATGAACGCGCGCCACTTGGGGAAGTCCGTGGGAAGAATCACGATGTCGCCAACCTCATTGGCCCAGTCAGCATGCGTATGCGGAAGCTGAGAGAGGTTGCGGAAGATGTCCTTGTTGCCAGACAACCCATTGAGGTACGGGCGTGCATCCTCATAGAGCTTGCCGGTCTTACGGAAGGAGATGGTGACACCCATTATTCCGCATCCTCTTCATTCTGGTCTATGTAATGCGCTTGTTCAAAGACATCTGCGAAGGCATCGAGGATGCCTGCCTCGGGCCAGCACTCGATCACGATCTCGTCCAAGCGTCTCCGCGAGTAGAGGAACGAGAAGCGCACATTCGCAAGGCGTGCCACCGCGCGCCTGGGAAGCACTCGCAGGATACGCTTGCGAACGCTCCAGATGCGCGCGGGGACAGTCATGTGGGTGGCGGCATCGGGTCGATGAGGTGGACAACGACGTAGCGGCTGCCCATCGGCAGTGTGTTGACCTTCCATCCGCATGCATCATCGGCGCACACGACGTTCATGGCCGCGCCTCCGCACGGACCCTCACACAAGCCCGATCCGCACTTGGGACACTTCGCGTTGTCCACAGCTTCCTGGGCGCGTTGAATGTCCGTCTTCGCCTTGGCCGGCGACCACTCCTCGATGGGAGTTGGCGAACGCAGTGACGGGGTAAGATTCCCCCGCCACCACTCCAGTGAGAAGAGCCGCAGCATCAGGCAGCCGCCCGATCCAGGATGCGCTTGGCGTGCATCTCGATCTTCAGCCGGTCGTCCTGATGCGGGACCGACCGAGCGAAGGCCGTGATGCCCTGAGCGAAGTCCCAGGCAGAGCGCGGCTTGGTGCCCTCCTCGACCTCGACGATCTCGACAATCTTCTCGGCTCGCGCCTTGGAGATGCCGTCGAGCCCACGGAGGAAGTCCAAAGCGGCCTCGTCGTCCTTGGCCACCTTGGCGGCCTTGGCCTTGTTGACGCCATCCACGAGGCGCTGGGCATCGCCGGAGGCGAAGGAGTTCAAGGCGGGCTCGGCCTCCATGATGAAGCGGTCGGGCGCCGACTTGGTGTGGCGGATCGAAATCTCCTCGAAGTTCTCGACGCCCCACAGGTTGCGGTTCATGCAGACGCCGCGCAGGTAGAAGGCCGAGATCGTCAGCGTGCCGGCACCGACCTCCGAGTTCTTGGCGATGAGGCCACGGAACATCAGGTCCGGGTTCTGCTTGCCGGTGCGCGGGTCCGTGTAGGTGCCGACCTCGATGGGGTTGCGGTCGTCCACCAGCAGGACGAACATGTCCCGATCGCTGGCGTAGAGCGTGGTGCTCTCCTTCGTGATCGGCATGTTCGGGTGGTAGCGCATGGTCGCCCAGTCGAGCTGGCCCGGCACCTTCCACTTGAAGCCGTTCGAGCCGGTGCCGTCGCCAGCGATCCTACGCAGGGCCTCGACCACCTCGAAGTCCGGGACGCGGCCGTAGTTCGGGCCAGTCACGGCGCGCAGGCGGTTCTTGTCGAAGAAGACGCCAACGTCCTCGACCTCGCGGTTGTGCTTGAGGCCCCAGTTGAGGTTCTGAGCGACGATCGGCGAGGGCAGGGTCCGCAAGTAGGCAGCGGGCGCCTTCACGAGCTGGGCGAGCTGGTTGAAGCCGTGGTGCGTGGCCGCAACCTCCTGGCCGCCGTTGATCTCGACCGTGAGGTGGTGGACCGTCTCCTTGGTGACGTGCTGCGGCGGCAGGACGGCGATCTTGCGGTTCGGGAGCACCTGCGAGGTGCAGTCGTCCCAGCGCCGCTGCATCATGGCTAGCATGTCGTCGAGCGACAGGAAGCGCTCCTCGTCCGAGCGCCTGATCCACTCGGCCGACACGTCGCCGCGATTGATGCCGGCACCCAGCGCGTTCACGGCATAGGAGCCATCCGCCGCGATGGAGTCAGGCGAGGCCGGGTTCATGATCCGCATCGAGTCGGCGGAGGTAGCGATGTCGTTGTTCAGCATGTTCTTTTCTCCAGTGGGTTGGCAGTCGGGGCTTGGCCGAAACCGTTTGCCCCCTTGCCTTCTATGGTGAAGTTTTCCGTGTGCTTCGAGAAGGCAGTGTGGGTTACATGGGGCACCTCCTTGTTGATATGGTGAACTTACCCGTACGTACGCCCGGTGTCAACTAACTTTTTCAAAAATTAGCTGTGAGCGTTGGGTACTTGACAAACGTACAATCCCGTGTAGATTGGGCACGCTCCCGAGCCACACCCACTGCTGCTGCTTTTGCAGGCAGTCGGAATGTCCGGGAGCATCCCTTTTCCCAGCCAGCTAGTGTCGATCCAACCGATTCAGCCGCCAAGCCATGTAGGCGAGCGCCACCAGCCACAGGAGTTCCGGCGGCAGGTGGATGATCGACGGCTCCAGGAACGAGTAGTCGTCCACGTCAGGGTCTCTGCTGGATGAGGCGTGCTCGGGCCAACGCCTCCAGGGCACGGGCGCAACGCCACAGGCTGTGTGCAGCCAGCGCGAACGACGCGGTGAGCACGAGTTGCAGGATTTCCACCAAGGTCATGCGTCAGCCCTCCACTTCCTCGGGAAGGCCCTCGAACCAGTCGTCCGAGGCCGGGGCATCCGGCTCGGTCACGTCGCCGGGGTCCTCCAGCGCCAAGGCGTCGATGGAGAAGTTCTCGTAGTCGCCCTGGAACGACTGGGCGTTCATGCCCCGATCGCTCTCCTGCCACTTCTCGGACTTGTCGGCGCACTCCTCCTCGATGCGGGAGGCGACATCGTGTGCCCACTCCTCGGCAGCCTCGCGGGCCTCGTCGAAGGCATCTGCGGCCTCCTGGACGGAAGCCCACAACTCCTCGCGCTTCTCGTTGTACTCCTTGACGGCAGCGACGACGGCCTCGTGCGTCTCCTTGAGCTTCGTGTTGTGCTCGTCTCGGGCTGCCTTCTCATTCTTGCTGAGATTCAGTGCCATGATGGCCTCCGTAGGTGGGTGGACTACTTGATGCGTGTGATCTCAACCAGCAGGAAGCCAGACACATCGCCTTCTTCCGCACGCACAGCGATGAAACGTCTGCATTCGAACTGGTCACTAGGGGACATAAGGAGCTTCTTGAGGGAAGCCACTCTACGGATGATCTTCGTGGGGTCCCCCTTTACGAGGATGGACTCGCCTTCCGGGAGAGCACGTAACTGTTCCACTCTGATCATTGGTTCTCCTAGAAGTTGGTGCGCTTCGGCCGGACGCCATCCGGGGCGTTGTCCCGAGCGTAGTTGAGGGCGCGATCCCTGGCGGCTCGCTTCTCGTGTCGATCTGCGTAGCGGAAGTCCACCTGATCGAGGCACGTGTTGAAGCGATCGTAGAAGAACACTTCATACGCCTGTGTGGCGGGGTGGTGTGTGATCTCGATCTGGGTGGCGTTCGGGTGCGGGAGCACCTTCGTGCTGGGCTTCTTCTTCGAGTAGTCGGTGATCTTGACGGTCATGTACACCTCGCGTTTCGCGCTGCTTGAAGGGCATCCATCAGGTTGTAGGCTGAGAGCGCCGCCAGGACAGCCACGATCACCGCTGCAAGGCCGATGGCGAACGCTGCCGCGACGGTGATGGTCTGCCGGGCTGCTCTGCGCTCTTGGGCTTGGCGAGCAAGGTTGTCCCGCTCGTAGTTGTCGGCTGCTGACATGTGGTTCTCTCCTGGGACCCCCCAAATTTCGTTTGGGGCCTGACGATTTTCAACAAATGTTTCGACGAAATGTGCGTATGCGTATGCGCACACCTAGTTAGCGCGCTCGCCGGGCGGCTTCTTCTTCTCTTCCATGATCTGCTGCACGATGTGCTCGGCTGCTGCCTTCAGGTCGATGGCCCACGCGGTGTTCTCGAATGGTGGTGTGCCGGTGGCATCGAGATAGCACTGGAGACGCTTGTGGAGATCGGCCTTGGAAATCAGGCACACGCCTGTCCGAGTGGTGGTGTCGTGTGCGACGTAGGTGGGGCAGAGCACCCGATGTGCTTGGCGGTCGTGGTCCCACAGGTGGACGAGTTCACGTTCCAGATCAGTGTGGATGGTCTGGTTCCAGGCGCCATCCTGCATGAGGATGCGCACTTCCTCCTCGGTGTCCGAGCAGTAGGCCCCAACCTCGGATGCGGTGGCGTGGTCCAGCTCCAGCTCCTCCAGGATGTCTTCTCTCATGAAGAGAACCGTACCCTGACCATGGGTGTAGAGGATGGCCTTGGGCTGGGAGCCGGTTCGAGTTGGCCAGCCGGCGGTGCCGACCATGATCTCGGTGCGCTCGACCGGGTTGATGCCGGTGTAGATGACGTGGTGTGTACGCCACCACACGGTGCGCTTCTCGGTGTCGTCGAGACCTTCCGGCACCACGCGATCGAGCTTGTAGTCGTAGGCGATCTCGCCCGACCAAAGCCCGGTCGCCTCGCGGAGGCACCACAGCACGTTGCTTCGTTCCTCGTGAGTGGAGGAGTCGTAGTCGCCGAATTGTAGGCTGGGGTTCGTCTGGTAGGTGGAGCCGAACGCCTCGATGGTGTCCCAGGTGGTTGGAGCGCTGGGGTCGTTCTTGGTCATGATTTCCTCCGTGGATGTCGGCGGGCGAAGTCGAAGACGGCTGCTTGACTGGCTTGGTCGGGGATCATGGTGCCGATCATGAAGCCGATCGCTGCACCGATCTCCTCGCCGGACAAGCCCTCGCGCCGGGCGACTTCGAGTTCACCGCAGAGGCGCAAGCCAAGCTCCTCGATCTTCTCCTTGCGGAAGACGATCTTGCCGTCGATCACGTGCACGATGGAATTGGCGATGGTGTCATCGACTTCGACGATGGTGGCCTTGAGTTGCAGGGCTGGCGCGAGGAAGGCACGGATGCCGTGATAGAGGGCATGCCTATTGTCTGGTGTTGAGGGCAGCAGGAGGCGGCCATCCGTGGTGAACGTGTCCCCGAGTTTTACGACAAGATACCGGCCGGGCGGGAGTGGGTTCACGCTCATGTCGCGGTTCCTACGTTGATGCGCTCGCACAGGATGTCGATCTCCATATCGGATAGCGGGTTGAACTCGCCCATGCTGGTAGCGATGTCGTGCCAGCCCATCTCCTCGGAGATTGCGTTGCGCTGCTTGTACCACTGCCAGAAGCGCAGTGCGGCCAGGATGGTGGCGTGCTCCTCTACTGAGACTTCGATGGTGCGCTCGCCTTTGGAGCCGGGCAGCGTGAGTCTGCCTGTCATTTGATGACCCTCAGGTTGCCGCTGCCGTTGGTGCGCTTGGGCTTGTGGATGTTGGGGTTGTAGTCCTTGCCGAGCGCCGGGGATGCGCTGGTGGTGATCGCGTAGACGTTGCAGGATCGGACTTGGTGATCCGTGCCCAGGTCGGTGACGGCTTGGGACATGGCAGCGTCGGCTGCTTGCTCGGCGGTATCTGCGCACACCGTCAAGGTCATCACGTCCTGAGTGCCATGCAGCACGTCGCAGACCCATGTGGGAGTGTCAGGTATGTAGGTTCTTCCCATCCGGTTTGTCCTCCTTATCGTTGTGTTCGAGTCGAGGATCGACCTCGATTTCCTCGTCCGGATCGAAGTCGTCGAACTCCGGTGGTGAGACCTGGAACATGCTCTTGCGGTAGAATGGAGCTGCCGTGCCGCCAATCTCGTGATGATCGGCAGTCGCCCCCATCTTGGACGTGGTTAGGTCAAACCGCTTGCAGATGTCGGCGACCATGATGTTGCCGATGGCCTCCATGAGGGCGGTGTAGCGTGCGCCAGCCTCCGCATCCACGGATGTGATCACTTCACGCATCTCGTCCAGGCTCAGAATCTTGGTCATGGTTGGAAACTCCGTATGCGCAATGAAATGTTGCGCCCGCCCCCTCGCCTCGGACGAGCGTGGCTGTCCTTCAGGCGGTTGTATGAGACTTGTTCGGATCGGGAAGCTCAGTGAGCTTACGAGCTTCGTCCATGAAGCCGGGCGGTTTCTCGAAGTCGAACTTCTTGAGCATCTGTTCGACCTCCTTGTAGCCGCGAATGGCGACTATGTAGGTGGTCACACGGACGATGTGCGCATAGAGGGCAGCGTCGCCATGAGTTAAGGCGGCCGTTGCTGCGCCGAGGAGGAAGTCCATGACGGCGCGATCCCGCTTGATGCCCTTGCCGTAGTCCGGGTGCGCCTCGAAACGGTTGCGTGCCTGCATCAGGATCGCCGTGAAGCGAAGCTGAACTTCGAACTCCTGCTTGGTCATCTCTTCAGATTCAGGCATGGCGTGTCCTTACTCCATCTTCCTCGAAGTCGTACTCGTTGGCGCGGATGTTGTCGGCCACCACTTCATCCGAGTAGTAGTCGTCGTGTGCCGCTTCGAGCTGCTTGTAGAGCCAGTCGGCGAGCGCACGAGCTTGCTTGATGATCAGCGGCTCGAACCAATCCGGGAGGTTGTGCCAGTTGCCATTGGCATCCTCCCACTCGTTGTCACGGAACTCGAAGTCCATGCAGCCGGAGTGGTTGTAGTGGCCGCGTTGCGTGATCTTCGCAGTCACGTGGCAGAAGCGGCAGTTGCCCTTCGGATCGCCGCTGGCAGCGTTGTGCTTGGCGACCCAATCGCGCGCCTTGTCCAGCTCGGTGGCGATGTTGATGAGGGTTTCGTCCTTGGGCGCGTGATCCTGCACGGCCTCACGGAAGCTCGGGAACGTCTTCTTCGAGGAATTCTCCAATGGGGGATGCGGCTGCCACGTGCCCTCGAAGCAGGCGCCGTCGCCTTGCGACCAGAAGCCGGAGAAGTAGATGGTGTCACGCTGCCTGGAGCCGGAGCGGCCGTCAGTGCAGTGCCAGTTCTCAGTTCGGGTGCCGATGTCGAAGCCCATGCGGGCGGCGACCTCCTTGAAGTCGTCGTAGGTGGAGTCCCAGAACTCGTCGTGCTCGCTGGCGCGCTTCCACCACTCGCGGGCTTTCTCTTTGGCCTTCTCCGAGAGTTCGTCGTACTTGTAGAGCTTGACTTCGACGATAGTGGGCATGCGTTATCTCCACTTGAGACCTAACAGTTGCGCGATGGCCAACACCTTGCGACGCTTGTGCAGCACTACTCCCAATTCGGAGGAGCCACCCCATTCGGAGTAGTGGTACTGAACAGTAATGACAGCCTGCGAAGTGTTGATTGCGAAGTGTGAAGAGGGGCCGTTGCCACTGGTGACCATGATCCAGATATGGGGGTTATCTTCGTCACGGCTGAAACCATAGACAACGGCCCGCGCCGCATCCTTCTGCTCGGGGGGAGGGAGCGCGAGGATGCGACGGAACTCTGCGATGTCCGCATTCAAGGCATCAGCAGCCGAGGAGTCGATTGCGGACAGCACATGTATCATCTGCTTGAACCTTCCTGAATGACTGTGAGGGTAGGCTTGCCATCCACGAAGGTGTGAATCTCCACCTTGAGGTGAATGGCAATTCCGTACACCTTCAGAATTCGCTCAGTCGGCCATCTCTCCACGGGCATAGAGCCCTTGGTGGATGTTGACGATGCCGCCTTCGAACTCGATGTGTAAGAGGTTTTGGTTGGGGTCCCAGCGAACGCTAGGTTTCTTGGTGCGATTGGCTATTGGTGAACCTACGGCATTGGGGCTAGCCGGAACAATCGATAGTGTCCGGGGAAGCCAGATTGGTTGGTGTGCGTTCGGATGTAGTCGTCCGCTTGCTGCCGGGTGAACACGTAGGGATGGGTGTGGCGTCCCGTGGGCCGCACGAATGCCCACTCATAGGCGGGGTTGCCGCCTGTCGCGACGAACACCTGGACGTGGTAGCGGTCGGTTTCCTGATCGAGGAAGTACCCGACTATCTTCTGTTCATTGAGTGGCGGTGTTGGGCTTTGCATTGAACATGTCCGGTGTGTTGGTGCATGGGAGATTCGGGACTTCCGCCTCGGGGTTCTCGGCTCGGAACTCCTCATCCTTCTCCGCACGTAGCTCTTGGCATGCCTTGTCGAATGCGTCCCAGTCCATGGACTGGTCCCACTCGTGGTAGATGCCGTCGCACTCCGCATACGCATAGTACACATCCATCTCGAAGTCGTGCAGCGGATCACGCCGTGAGGTGCCTCCTTGCCGGTCGTGATCTAGGCGAATGGCCGCTTCCAGGAACGTCTGGAAGTGGTTGTGATCCATATCGCCCTCGCCTCGGAGGAAGTTGCGGGCTCGCGCTGCCCATTCCCCGGTGTCCGTCGAGTACCAAGAGTGAAAGCCCGACCGTGATGAGTGTCGTTCGGTGATGCGCTCGCGCAAGGCGTCGCGGCCCGCTTTCGTGCGGAGGATGTGGCGCACGAGCTTGCGGGCGGTTCGGACGGGGATGTGCATGAAGCAGCAATCCGTCTCGAAGTTGTAGAACTGCGGGGAGTCCATGGACTCGAAGCGCATTTCGAGGGGGAAGCCGACAAGCTCGGATAGCTGATGCTGGAAGGCGTCCGCGTAGGATTCGGCGATGAGTCGGTGAAGTTTCTGGAAGTCCATGTGTGTGAAGAGGAGTTCGGAGAACTCCGACTGGTCGATGCGCGCGTGCTCGGGTTGCTTGCACTCAGGGTACTCGGTGCCCTGATAGCCGCCCTTCTCCTTCTCGGCATAGTGCTCGGCCTCTTGCTCCATGTGGGAGTCCACGTCGCCTTCGAGGTGCGAGCCATAGAAGCCGGGGAATGGGATCAGCGTGAGGAAGTGTGGTTCCCTTGGGCCGATGAAGTTGTCAGCGTAGGCTGGTGTCTTGGGGGTGTCTTTGCGGGGCATGTTCGTATGCCTTGTGTTTGGAAGGTAGGGGAGGTATCATTTCGTTCAGCATACCACACTGAACAAGAAATGTTCCAGTGAAATGTTCCCTTACAGTCGCCTTACCTTGAACTGGTTCGGCTGTCCGTACATCGCGTATGAGAGCTGATCGTTGACCAGATGCTCGCACATATCCATCCCGCAGCCATTCACGCGGATGGTGTCGTGGCCATTCGACTGATGGCAAGCCACCTGGAGCACCTTGGCAGCCGTGTAGGTCGGGTGCCGATCCTCAGCCTCGCCGTTGTCGTTGACGTTGAAGTAGATGAGCTGGATGTTGCGGGACATGCCGGATCGGGATGTCTGCCGGACGATGCAGAACACGGTCTTGCCGGGTGGCAGCCACTGCTTCAAGCGCTCCAGCGCTTCGGCGACTTCATGCTTGGGGTACTTGGCCATTGGATGTTGGCTCCTCTATGTGTGCCGGGGGAGTACAGCGTGTATTCAGGCGGGTGCGCGCGCCCGATCAAGTTTTCAACTTGAATGAGTGCAGCACCGGGTCTTCGACCTTGGCGTCCGGGTTGTCGTCCAGCCACGACTGGGCATCGTGGCTCATGGCAAGGGCAGCCGGGCCATCGGAGTGCTCGGGGACATCGGTGTCCACGAGATCGCCGTTGGCGGCGAACTCGAACCAGTAGCTTCGATTCGTCTGCATACCGTGGCAGGGCCACTGCTTGTGGAAGTCAGCGACCTCTTCGTTGGTGAAGCGTACCTTCCTTCTCCCGATCATGTGCGGCATGACGCTCGTTCCTTTCGTCTCGCACCTTGCGTGCAATGTTGGCATACGGCCGACGCCTCGCTTTGACTTCCTTGAGGATGATTGCATCGAGTTGCGCGGGTGTGGCCTGCTCACAGAAGAGGGTGAAGTCAGCCCGCTCTTGCTTGGTCAGCTTCAATGGTTGTCCCCATGAGTTTCGTGCGCCTCGATAGAGTGCGCTCTGTTGTACTCGTCCTCGGTGCGGAGGACGGTGAGTTGTGAGCGGTGCACCTTGAGGCATGTTGAGCCATTGGCCATAGGGGTAGGCCACCGAATCAAGTACGGGGAAGTCTCGGGTTCGAGAATGTCTTCGAGGATGCCGGGTGTATCGGGCCAGCCCAATTCGACCATTGCGGGGACGAGTTGCACGCGGTCGCCGACCTGGAAGCCGTGTTCGTCCTCCTCATCGAAGCCGGGGCCGTTGTGTGGGCAGCCGGAGTCGCGTTCACGCCAGCATTCGCAGCGGTCGCACCACTCGACATCATCCCTGATGAGGAAGCAGCTTCCGTCGTTGTGTATGCGCCAGAAGTGGTCCGATGGTGTGTGGGGCTTGTCGGGGAACTGGATGCGATCGAGGTAGAGCTTGGCCTTGTCGCAAACCTCAGTCCATGTGTCCCAGTAGTGCTCGCCGAGCTTCGGGTCGTGGTCCTTGTCCAAGACGCCACCGGGTCCGTTTTCGAGGATGGCCCAGTCCTCTGGGGATATGCCTTCCACGTATGGAGGGACGCGATACTTGGTGGCGATGGACTCGGCGAAGTCGCGCGGGATGTAGATGCCCCGGTGATCATCCAGCCAGTGCAGGATGCGCTCGTGCGGCAAGATTGCTTTGCTGGTCATGGCAGACTCGCGGTTGAGTGTGTGACGGGGCCTTGCGGCGTCTCGGTAAGGTGGACGTGCACCATGTGCTGCTGCGACTTCTTCGGCTTGAAGTGCTCAATGGCCTTCAACTCGGCCGCGTACAGCGACGGGGCATTCAGCTCGTGGCGCTGGTTGTTGAAGAACGCGATGTAGCTGTTCATGCGGCTTGCCTCCGGTAGCGCCAGTCGTGTGTGCGTGCGGCGTAGGTTGCGGGCTTCATGGTGCCATGAGTCACGAGGATGGCATGGAAGTAGAACGGGTCATACGGGTCGGGGACAGCCGTGAACGTGGCGCCCAGCACGTTGGGGTTCGGGTTCGTGTCGAGCTGCCGGGTGAGGAAGGCGGCATAAGCCACGGCATGCTGGCGAGAACGGTAGCGAGCGTGACTTGTGCGCATTGGAGCATCCTGTTTCGGATGGGGGTTTCTCGGGGGTTTTGAATTGATATCCCTACGGATCATTCTTAAGCCACTGAAATCATTGGATGGCAATTCGCGTGCCAGTTCACGAAAACATAGTGTCGCACCAAAAGTGTGTTAGGATTGAAGTTACGTGTGTGAAGGTTGAGGTTCAAGGTTCACACATTCGCATGGAAGCGGGGTATACTGAGACGGTATGCGGAAGACCGGAACATTTGCGGAAAACTATGTGGTTTGATGCGGTTTCATGGGGTTTGGTGACGGGAAACCCCGGCTCAAAAGTCGAGCTGCATCAAGTAGTTATCTTAGAAATTGGGGTTTGGGGGTTTTTCTTAAGGGAAAGGCATAGCTAGAGGAGTGAAGATGAGTTGAAGGTGAAAATTAACACAAGTGTGAAGGTTGGTGGAAAAGTGATCTTCGATGAGTCGAGAAGGAGCGGCGGGGCAAAAAAACCCCCGAAACCCCCGAATGTTCTCGTTTATGGTGTTCAATTGAAGCTAAGCCATTGAAAATGGCTGAGAACATTTTAGAACAAAAAAGGGAAGCAGCTTGCACGGATCGATTTTTAATCCGGGGAAAAGAATTTCGATTTGCTTATGGTTTGGAGCAACAAATGCTCAGAGGAAAAGTGCCCCGATCAGCATGGATATGGCGGCAACCTGAGCCAAGGCGATGCATGCAGACTGTAGGGGCACCACGCGTCGCACGCGCGCATGCAGATGCAGTGCCGCAATCCGAGGGACGACTGCCACAAAGGGCGGAGTGACTGGCGACCTCACTTGCGAGCGTGCGGGCTCGCGTTGTAGTTCAATCGTATGCATACGCATTGCCTTTCCGTGGTATACGGATAGTTAGTGTATTGGTCGGGTTGAAGGTGTCACGTGGTCTAGGCGTGTGTTCGAACTAAGGGTTAGGACCACAAGGCTTGCTGGGCAGCTTGCAGTTGTTCGGCAGCTTGCAGCGCGGCAACCAATTCATGAAGCGTTGTGCGCGCGATAACCCTGCCCCGAAATGTCCGCTCGGTAGCGACAAAGCGAGTCGTGCGCTTGCCGAGCTTGCCCGTGTGAGTGCGCGTGTGCCCGTGGCCGCGCTTGGTGATGTGCCAGATTGCGCCGAGTGCATGGCAGACGTAGATGCGATGATTCGTCGGATGCTTCGCGTAGCCGTCGATTGCGAGGGATGCAGCCATGTGAGCCTCCGAAGGTTGTGCTTGTGTGGAAGGGTAGGGGCACCCTTGTTACAGGGTGCCCCCGTTGTGAGATTTAAGGGGCATCGAGACAGCCCCTTGTTCCCTGCTATGGTTGCTCAACCCGTTCTGCGGGTCTTAGGGCTCGCTCGCCCAACCTGCTGCCTGCTAGGGGCCTATGTGTGCCCACGGCTCGCTTGCGGCGCTACCCGCTTGCTACTAGCCCGCGCGTCGCACCGCGCTTGCCTGCCTTCCTAGCTGCAACCTTTGCAACCATCCCGCTTTGTTATCGAGTAGCGTGCTCGTCTCTTGTGAGTATGGTTATACAGGGTGCCCCTACCATTGGCAAGCGGAAAGTCACCTAATGACTTAGAAAATTATTGCTTTTTTTATGGGGAGGCTAGAAAATTATACCTATGCTGACTATCACTGTCCTTGTGCCCCCTACCCCCCCCCCACTAAGTACCTTTAAGGGAACCAAGGTACTTGGATTGTTGGGATACGTCGGAAGGGCTTTGTAATTTTTGGGGGTCGGAAGGGGAATTCGAGCGCGGAGGTCGCCGTTTCGGCCGACCCGCGAACTGCAAAAACAGTTCTCGATTCCGAAGCCCGCTTGGCTTCAGAAAAATTGTGTAGGTTCCCTGAAGAACCTACAGCCGGACGCTTGATATGTGATTCTCACATCAAAATTTTGCAGTATAGAAACGATATTTCAATACTACTGTCGCCCATTTGGACGACCCGCGAGCTTGCGCGTCTGTGTGCGTCTGTTGGGAAGTGTGCGCTGGTTCGCACGCTGCTCCTTCGCAGTGGCCCAGCGACAGTTCTCGGGGGAGTAGTCCTTGTCGTTATCCTTGCGGTCGATCGTGTGGTTGTGCGGACGGTCACCCATGTCCTCGACGAAGGCGTCAAACGAGCGCCAACGCTCACATACTCGGATGCCTCGGCCACCGTAGTTGTGCCAGTTCACGTGCTTGGGGGACGTGCATCGTCTCCACATGGCGTACCATGTGCCATACGACGGATGACGCTTCTTGTTGTACTTGCCCTTGGGCATCTTCAGGCGATGCTCCCTCTGTGAGGGAGCGCAGTGCTTGCATGAGCGAGGCGTCGTGTCTGTGATCTGCGAGGAGGGCAGCTCCCACACATGGCCGCAGTCGCACTGCGCCTTCCACATGAGCGGAGGTCTGTACTCCTCGCCAGGGCGCACAACGACAACACGTCCACCCTTGACCTTCCCGAGGATGGTGACCGTGCCTATGCGCCTACCAGTATGATCGACTGCCTTCCGCATGGGTGTGCGTACCTGATGGTTGTCTATGCTGGTGTAGCACGTACGGGTGCGCTGTGCACGTGTGTGAGGTAGGGGTGTGTATGTCCCCTTTAAGGGAACAAAGTACATTGAGTATGCAGAATATGCGGATAGCTCGCTTAAGTTTTTGGGGGCCGGATGGACATTTCGTTTTTATGGGTCGCGCGAACAGCCGACCCGCCGGGTGACGTCAAGGGGGTACACGCACAAAAAATAAATTTATTTTTCGCTTGACAGTATGCTGAGGATGTGGCAGCCGAAACGCGAAAAAAGCCATGCACCCTGAGCATTGCTCAGAGCGCATAGCTTCGCTTTTGCGTGGTATGCGGAAAGTGAATGGCTCACTCTTCCACGTCGTCGCAGTCGCGGACTGCCTCGCCTGGACTCCGCCCGTAGCCGATGCGACCCGACTTCTTGCATTCCGCGCGGAAGTGATTCGCGGACTTCTGGCGGATGTAGTGCGTCGCGGTATCCTTCACGGCTCGGCCGCGTCGATCTCCGGTGAAGCCCATACTTGAGGCGGCCAAAGTTGGCCGCCCCGACTCCCAGTGTGGTCTGCTCATGGTGCTTTCTTCTCCTTCCTTTCCATCGGTATCGTGAGTCCGCCGAATGCCGAGCCGACTTCGCACAAGAGCGTCCACAGCAGCACGATCCACACGTCCATTTCGTATCGCTGCGCACGGACACCAAACATGTTGGCAACCATGATGTAGCCATCCGTTGCAGTGTTGCCCGAGATCGCAACTTCCCGCCCGATGCTTTGGCGACGTTTCGTCTCGGTTAGTTCCGTGGTCAGAGCGAGCTGATCGGCCGCGCGCTGCTGCTCACACAGCAAATCCGGTTCCTCATACGGGACTCGCTTGTCGGGTTGTGCCTTCCCCTTGACAGGGGGGACGGGTTCCAGCCGCACCTTGCGAAGCGGCGGACATTGCTTGAGCAACGCCATTTCACGCATGATCACGTGCTCGGGACGTGTCGTCTCGCGTGCAATTTGCGTCGTTTCTTCCTTCACCTTGGCGTGCCTTACCAGCGTGTTGCCGAACGTGTTCACGAACGAGAACAGGACCACGATTGCCCACAGGGTGAGCGTAGCAATCCACTGGAACGTGGCACGACTGCCAGCGTGCACGATCAAGGCGATTGGACAGAACAACTTGAACAGTTCGGCCGCTATGACGATGGCCGCGACTCCCATGCCGTACTGGCGCAGGTGGTCCCAGTTGTTCCAGGTAGACGCCAGGGTGAACACCGTGACGCCTAACCCGAGCCCGAGCCTAAGCAGCATCCGGGGGTTGCTGCATCAGTTCGGCCTTGACGTGCCATTCCGGGGAATGGCGCAAGCCGATGTTGCCGCAGTTGCCGAGTCCGCAGACGGACTTGGACTTGCCCTGCTGCTGGACGAAGTAGACGCGTCCGCCCTTCCACTCCCAAGGCGCGTTGCGCCCGGAGTCCTTCCACCGGCCTTTGAGTCGCTGACGCAACTCCTCGTGCTTCTTCAAGCGCTGCGCCACCTCGGGGGACTTGCGCCACTGGTCAAGCTCGAAGAATTCCCGCGCGTCCGCCATGTCCGGGTCTACCGGCTCGATGGTGGGCGCGGGTGCGCTTGCGCGCACCTTTACCTTTGCCATGTTGCACCTTTGCTTATTGCTTTGGTTGCGGTACTGACTGCACAAGCTCACGGATCGCAGGTGACAACGTCAGATGTCCCGTGTAGAGTGCGAGACAGCAGACGGCGATTACCAACACAACGAACGTGCGCATACTCACGTGCAAGCGGTTGACGATAGGCTGCAAGGTGACTTGCCATTCCATCGGCAGTATGCTTAGCACATGCCCGGCCAAGGGATGCTCGGCAAGGCTGTTGTGGGCAGGGGACACCGGCAACGCATCGCCGGATACCAGTGTCCCCTGTAGCGGCACAGGGGGGAGCTGTGACGCTAATTCGATTGGTCGGATGGCTGCTGACGTGTCGAGTCCACCGGCTCGGAGTTCGGCCGCGACGAGTCTTGCAAGGCCCGCCACTGCCTGATCACGTCTAGCAAGCTCAACAATTGCAGCAAGATGGTAGAGCAACTGCTGATCACGGTCATCCAAAGGTGGCTTGGCAGGTTCATCAGCCATGCCACGCGATCACGGTGTAAGCCGGATCGGCCATCCACGTTCGCGCCTCCACGTGAGAGTCCACGATCAGGCTCAGTTCCAGACGGCCGTTGACCGTCTCATAGACCCGGTACATGGCGGTTACCCTCCGATGCATGCCGTGCCGAACGTGTTGAGCACGTCCAGGGTGAAGGTTGCGCCTTGCTCGGCGAGTTGCAGGAGATCGTCGAAACGCTCCACACACATATCCGTGGGGGTAACGTCGTCCTCGATATCCAGAAGCCATTCGAGAATGGCCGATGGCAGTTCGGTCAGAAGCTGAAACATGACACTGCTTTCCCTAGTCGGGGTTGCGTTGGTCCGGTGTAGTGGCAGGCTTGGCTAGGGCTTGCGCCCTAGCCTTGCCTTGCCTTGCGGCGTAGTGGCGTCACTGCTTGACGGTGACAAGCCCCTTCTCGACGGCCGCCTTGAGCGTCATCTGGCGGCAAGAGCCACCCGAGTTGGTCGTGTAGAAGCCACCCTTGGGATTCGGGTCGCCGACGTTGTGCGGAGCGGTCCAGGTGAAGGTGGCGCCGCGAGCCTTGCACGCGGCCTCACGTGCCTGGATGCGCTGCTGGTAGGCAGTCCGGGCATCCGCCGCAGAAGCGGCCGAACCCTTGCCGACGTTGCCCGTGGGGGCAGGCTGGGCAGCAGCCGGCCGGGGAGCGGCACCCGTGCCACCCGTGGCGGGGGCAGTCGCCGTCTGGGCGAAAGCCGTGCCCATGGACAGAACGAGGATCGAAGCAGAAAGAGCGATGCGGTTCATGGTAGCGTTCCTTAATCAGGGTTGCTGTTGACTTGCTTACTCTAGTCTCGTCTCGACTTGATGTCAACCCGTCTTGTTGGTGTGCATCTCGTCTTGACACAAACAACCTAACCCGAAACGAGGCATGCCCTCAATACACAATAATGCATAGCTCGTATGCAGTGCATGCATGGCTTGCACATGGGGAGATAGGAACGCGCGCGCGTGCACGTGCACGGGCTTGGCGTGGCCGCTTACGGCCTTTGAACGTGACTAGCTACATTCCACGGCAGAACGGCAGGCCCGGCAGTTGCGCGTGGTCAGTACCCCACAAAATTTTTGGCATTTTCGAAGGGGACTTTTTTCCTCCGTACCCCATCAATTCAACGGTGTGGTGCGTACCCCACCATCGTGCTAATCTCACCAAATCACCTCACCAACCTGAGTAGACGGACCTAGACAATGCCCGCTGCACAGAAGAAGCACGCTTCCGCACCAGCTTCCACGGCCAAGTCAGGCATGAAGCCCCCACGCACTCCAAAGCCCTCGAAGGCGGAGCAGGCGCGCGTAAAGCCGACTGCAAAGCCGGCAGTGAGCTTCCTCCCCAAGGCAGACGACCCTGATATGCTCCAGCTCTTCCGGTCGTTGCAGGAAGCAACCACCCGAGATGCGAACGGCTTCCTCACGGCCTTTTACAACCCGACCCTCATCCCACCGGACCTCAATCAGCGGCCCCCGGACAAGCGTGAACTCCACCTTGCAGCCGCACGCATCCCACTATCCATGCTGGAGGGCTATCACAGCCTCCCAGACTCGAAGCCTGTGTGGACACCCCTCCCCAATGAGCCGAAGGCATACTTCGAGGCGTTCCGGGCGTTCCTGCTCTCCCCCCAGCGTAGTCTCGCCCAGTCCGGGAACGACATCGACTTCGAGGTGCCGGGCTTCACGCCGTATACCATCAAGGAGGCACACACCCTTTTCTATTGGAGTGATCGCGCCAGGGCCTATGACATCCTCAAGCCTGTCGCTGCTGCCCGGCAACGTGAGCAGAGACTTATGCTCGCGGAGGACGCGCACTACCTGCTCACCCAGAAGCTGCTCAAGCAGTTCGAGGATGAGATCGAGGAGCGCGCCAACGATGACGAAGACAATCGCCCGTGGTCCGGTCTGAAGGCATCCGAGCTGATTGCGGGCATCTCCTCGATGATGCAGATGCAGCGTGTCTCGCTCGGACTCCCAAGCCACGGACCCAAGCTCAAGAACGAGGGCTTCACACCTACCCAACATGCGGGTACGGAGCGTGCTATTCGTGAGGCTTCCCAGAACTATATGGGTACGCAGGAATCCGGCCTTACCCCAGCTCAGAAGATGCAGCAGGAGATCAACAGGACCCTCGCTGAGGACCCGAATGCTGCGGCTGAGTTGCAAGCAGCGGCCCTCAGCATCCTCCTCAAGGCGCGTCAGCAACCGCAGTCGATCCCCTTGCAGATCGAAGGGGACCCTCCTGGTTATGGTCCTCCGAAGAAGGATTGACACCGAGAAATCCCCAGCGTTTGATGTGCTCCTTGACGGCACCCTGATCAGGCTGGTACAGGAACCGGATCGAATGCTGGGGGGCGGGGGACCAAAGTCTGTGCAGGCACACTGATCTTCAGGATGCATCATGCCCAGCACACGTTCCTCAGTACCCCATCCCCATTACCGAACGCCTCCCCGAGTTCCGGGGACCATCATCAACGACTACATCCGTGCGGTGGCAGAGCACTTCGGCACCTCCCCCAACAAGCTGCTCTCCCAGCGCCTGAGTGGTGGTGGACTACCCGGTAGTCAGCCGATCCAGCGGCAGATCGCCATCTACCTGCTGCGCAAGGGCACCGGCATCCACCTGGACTTGCTGGCGCGGCGCTTCGATCGGTCCCGGACGACGATCATCCGCTCGATCGCCCTGGTCGAGCGCAAGCTGGCATCGCGGACACACGCCTACCTGACGGCCGTCCAGTCGATTGGCGAGCTGTTGCAGAAGCGCGGCATCTCAGGGGATTGTGATCGCTGCGGGATTTCCTGCACGCCTGGGCCGTTGTGTTGGGAGTGCGAGGAGTCTACCGGCCTCGGTGGTGGTCTCAACGGCGCCCAGGTCAATGGGCATTCTGGAAACGGCAAGCGAGTGTTGACGAACGGCCACACGAAAACTAAATTTAGATCAGACCGCAGCGACGGAGCCGGAAGGACCGAAACGCCCCCTGGCCGCAAGGCCGCCGGTCCCAACAAGGCTAGCCCCCGACGAGGCGGTCTGTGACTGGTGGGTTCAATGCCGGCGTCGCCGTCTTAGCCCGGCGGTGGCACACGGAACCGGCGCGATAGCGCGAGAGCGCGAAGTGGTCCCCCATGACCAGCCCCCAGAATCGGAAGAGCCCGCCCTTGTCACGGGGCGGGCTCTTCTCTTGAGGCACTGACCGGCTCCCCCGAGTCCTGGTCGCCCCACGCCCCCTTCCCCCGAAGGAAACGATGTGACTGGTGAGATGAGCCCGAGGTGGCGGGACCTCCAGCGGGGTAAATGAGACCCCACCACCTCGAAGCATCGGCAGGAGATGCGGCGGACCTGCCTGGGTTCCGAGGCGCAGAGGGCTACGCCTTGGAGGCCACTCCTGGAACCTTCCAGCGAGACTGCCGTCCCCCAGAGTTGTCGTCAAGATCGTGCGAACCCAATCCAACAACATCCCTGGGGAAAACTCTTTCGTCTCACGTACGAGACACAAACCGGCTTGTGGCTCACGAACAGCCGGTGGTCGAGCCGCAGGTGTCGCACACGTGGCAGGTGCCGGAGCGCCGTAGCGTGAACGAGTGGCACGACGGGCAGGCTTGGCCGTTGTACTTCGGCCGGGCCATGGTGCGCATGCCAGCAGCCTGACGCAGGGCATCCCCTGCATCGTTCACGACCTCACCAACGAGTGCCGGTGCAGCAGTGGATTCCACGATCCCAACAGTCGCGAATGCCGGCATGCTCGCTGAAGCAGCGGACATCTCAGCCTGTGGAGCCGAGGTCACGGACACGATCACCTCACCCTTGCCCTTGGGCTCAGGTGATTGCACCACCACAGGGATGGCCGTCTCCAGGTGAAGGTAGTGTGCCGCAAGCTCACGGACCACGTAGTCCATGATCGAGGTGCACATGCGAACCTTCTCGGAGTTCTGCACGATCCCTGAGGGCTCGGCGCGGCTATCCGTGAAGGCGTCCACGTACTCCTGGAGCGGCACACCGTGTTGCAGACCAAGCGACATGGTGATGGCCATGCCGGCAGCCATGTGGTTGATGGTCGAGCCGTCACGTGAGATCGTCAGGAAGATTTCCCCCAGACGGCCATCCGGGAACTCGCCGGTTCGAAGGTATACGGAGTACCCGGCGATGGTGACCTTCTGCGTCCACCCATTGCGTCGAGACGGCAGCTTGTAGCGGGGTGTCACGGCACCACGTGGCGGAAGGCCCATCACAGTCGGACGTGCCGACTGGACCGCAACTGCCGGGAGCGTGTTGGCGGGGAGTGGAGACGGCACCGCCGCCAAGGGCGCGTCCTGGGCACGAGGCTGGTTCGCGACAGAGGCGGCGGGTGCGACCGCAGTGAGCGGTTGGGACATCTTACACCCGTCCCTGTAAATTGCGATAGCTTTCAGCCCGAGCTTCCACGCCATCAGGTAGGCATCGCCGCAATCCGCGACGGTGGCATCGCTGGGAAGGTTCACCGTCTTCGAGATCGCGCCCGAGAGGAACGGCTGCACCGCAGCCATCATGCCGATGTGCCCGCTAACAGAGATGTCGTTGGCGCAGTCGAAGATCGGCAGGTGCTCCCGGCGGATGTGCGGTGTCGCCAGGGACACCTTGCCGTGATCCCGAACGTACGCGGCGATCTCGCCGGAATCGGTCTCGGAGTAGCCCAGCGCGCGGAGAGCTGCCGGGATCAGACCGACCTCCTGAGTCAGCGTGCCACCACCAGCGAGTGTCTTGAAGTTGGTGAGCATGTAGACGGGCTCGATGCCGGTGGCGTCACAGCCCATGACAAGTCCGATGGTGCCTGTAGGCGCAAGGAGGGTGAGCTGGGCGTTGCGGACAGCGCATCCGAGCATGAGGGCGCTGCCCTTGCTGATTGAGCACCAGTGTCCTCGGACCCATTCCAGCGCACCCGCAAACGGGTGTCCGGTCCCAGTGCTTGCAATGACCTGAGCAACGCTCCCTTCTGAAAGTCGCTTAGCTGCATCCCGGTGGAGGCCAAGAACTCGCTCAACGTCTTCTCGGTGATCGGCGAAGTTGTGGAAGGGTCCGATCTCTTCGGCGAGCTTTGCAGACTGCTCCCAGGCGGCACCGTGCATGACGGCTGTGACCAGACCAGCGTAAGACCTTGCTTCTTCCGAATCATAGGGGACCCCCACCAACATCATAAGACCGCCGAGGTTGGCATAGCCCAAGCCAACGGCACGATAGTTCACCGAGTTCTCCGCAACCTGAGGGTCCGGGAACGACGACATGCCTACGCTGACATCTAGGATGGTGGTCCACACCTTGCAGGTGTAGTCGAAGCCCTCCACATCGAAATACGAGGCTCCCGGAACGAGATCGCCATCCCGTTCGGTCTCCACGTGATTGTCCATGTCATGGCCATCGATCCAGAACTGCACCAAGTTCAAGGACGCCAAGTTGCAGGAGCTGTCGTCGATGAACATGTACTCGGAGCATGGATTGGAGGCACGCTGACGACCAGCCTTCGGGACGGTGTGCCAGCGGTTGATGGTATCGTCGAACTGGAAGCCCGGATCACCGCACTCCCAGGCAGCGCGGCACGCGGTATCCCAGAGCCGTGCGTCGCGGGATTGTGTGGTGTCCTTCTGCGCCTCGATCGAGCGCATGAAGGCGTCACTGGCGCGGAGGGAGTTGTTGGCGTTCTGGCCCGAGACGGTGCTGTAGGCTAGCCCTTCGAAGTGGCTGTCGGACAGCTCCTTGTAGAAGCCGTCCTTGTCGGCGCCACCACGTGTCGTCGGGTCAGGTGAGTTCGGCGAGACCTTCGAGCGCAGCAGGTTCGCGCCTTCGCGCATCGCCCGGACCTTCATCTCCTCCGTGGCCTTCCACCCGGCGAACTCCATCGCCTCAGGGTGATCCACATCCACGATCGCCATGCGCGCGGCACGTCGCGTTGTGCCGCCGGACTTGATGGTCCCCGCATTCGAATCGAACAACCGGAGGAAGGACATCAGCCCCGAGGAGGTGCCGCCGTTCGAGAGAGGCGAGCCCTTCCCACGAAGGGAGGAGTAGTTCACGCCACTGCCGGAACCGTACTTGAAGATGCGAGCTTCACGGGTGACGGTATCCATGATGCCGGCACTGCCGAGCAGGCTGTCCCGGAGACCGAGAATGAAGCATGCGGAGGTCTGCGGCCACGCGTAGGTGTTGGGAGCACGTTCGGCCCGATGCCCGATGCCCTGCGAGATGAACCCGGTCTGGCTCTCCGAGGTGGAACCCTCGATCCCGTAGGCCCACCAGAGGCCGGTGTTGAACCACTGCGGGGAGTTCGGCGCTGCCATCTGGTTGGCGAGCATGTAGAAGATTTCGTCGTAGAACGCCTGCGCCGATTGTTCCCTGGCTTGGAGGAAGGCATCCAGCGGTGAGTGGTCCACGGTGGTGGTGCCATCCGCATTCGAGGTGGCTGCAAGAGCCGCCGGTCTGGGGTGCTCGGGATCGTTCAGGTGCCCGGCGTTGAATGCGGCGTATGTCCAGTGGCCTGCGAGCCGGCGGAAGATTTGCCGGGCGGAGGTCTCAGCGCCGGTCTGGGCACCGAGGGATGGCTTCCTGGGAGAGAGCCAGCGCGGGACCTCGTTCTCGGGGATCGGCGTGGTGGAGCTGGGAACACCAGCCTTGCGCAGGTACTTGTGCGCGAGGATCGTGACGGCCTGTTGCGTCCAGGAGGCGGGAGCCTCCACTTCCCCTTCGAGGATGACGCGGCCGGCTTCCTTGATCGAGACCTGAAACGCTTTCCACTGGAAGAGCGTTTCGATTTGGTTGGGAGTCCAGTCTGCGGTAGGCGTCTGCCCCGCTGTGGCATAGCGGGTGTAGTGGCGTGCGAATAGCATGTTGCTGCCCCTCACGTGGTTTCGGAAATAGGACGCCACACGCGCTCGCCACCTCGGAATCGAGGTCAGACGAGGGCGCTTTGCGTCTTGTCGTTCATGCGGATTGCTCGTGGCACACGGAGACCCGAGCCTATCCCGAGTGGGTGTCTGTGTCAATTTGGTGATAAGCACCCGTACTTGGTGCCTGTGGGACACGGTAAGTAGGGGTGCGGATACTCCGCCTGCCCCAGGCCGGATGCGAGGATGGGCGCTGTCCCCTCGGTGAGCGGTGGCCTGGGGGCTTTCGTAGTGGAATCCGAGGTGTAGACGTGAAAAATCGTTCGAAAAACATGTGTTTTTCGAAGCGCGGCCGATCGAAGAGCCCTCGGCGAGGGTAGGCGGTGCCTACGGGTTGATGGGAGAGGTCACGTGATTGGGTGGCCTGTCCCCTCGGAGCCGCGTATGGCCTGGGGTAGGGAGAGGCTACGTGGGGAGGGGCAGGGTGTCAACTGGGAGAAAAAGTGTGTGGAAAATCGTGAAATTTGCGTGAAATTGGGTGAAAAATCCGTGAAATCAGGCAGTTTTTTCCAATTTTCTTTGGTTTTTTAGTGATTTTTGACCCTTTTTTCGTGATTTTTCCAGTGATTTCGGCTGATTCTGCTCTGCGTATGCGGACAGAACGTGCTCCATCAAACCTGCCAGAGTGCGGTGGTCCCGGTCGGCTATGGCCTGAAGGTCGGCCTTGATCTGTGGGTCCAACTGGCAGGCGGCTGTCGGCTTGCGCCGTGGGTACTTCTTCTGCGTCTTTGTCATGGGCTACCTCTTGTTGCGATTTGTTAACAAAAAGGGGTTGACTTGTCCATCCGAATCGGGCAAGTACGGGTGGTCTGGCGGCGAAGGCTGCGGTTACTTCGGTTAAGGCTGGCTCAAAAGGCTGGTGGGGTTTCGAAGCCCCGATACCGCACCGATTGATCCCCAGGCATCGATGTATGAAGAACGGAGGCAGTCACCTGTTGAGTCGTGCTGCGGCGTAGAGTTCGGTTACTTCGCTTTGGGAGCGAGAGGTGCAGGGGTCGAGTCCTGCCAGGGCGCCACAATGTCCTGTAGCTTAAGGGTAGAGCGCTTACCGTGTCCGAGTTCGCCTGATCCCAGCACGACTTTACAGGTGACTGTCTGTTGAAGGAGGCATAGAGAAGTCTACGACGGCGAAGAGATCGGTTACTTCGTTTGCTAAACGGGTGGTCGCGGGGTTCGAATCCCCGCCGGGTTCTCCAGGTGTTGCGTATGGACCCGTAGCTCAGTGGTAGAGCACCTTGTCGCCGAACTCGCTTGTTCCTCGTATTCTTCTCTATGCCTCCTTTGACGCGCGACGGCGACAGGGAACAGTTTCATCGCTGTCCTTGGTTCGAATCCAAGTCGGCTCTGGAAGGATTGGGCTTCACCCGGTCGCCAGCGTCGATAGCTCAACTGGTAGAGCACGATCCCGGCAACGGGAGCCCTTCGGGGCACGCTGTACCCGCATGATCCTCGCGCGATCTGTTTCTGAAGGCACGTGCAGCGGCGATAGAGTACGGATACTTCGCATCAGACTCTTAATCTGACCAGCGTTCCCGCAAGGGAGTCCGTGTTCGAGTGTTCCCTGCGCGGCTTTCCGCATACTTCGTGCCTGTGTGTCACGTCATCGCCGCTTATTGTGGAGATGGAGAGACCAATGGCACGCTTGAATGTGAAGGGTGGTCGCGTCGTGACGGCGCACACCGGCTCCAATGTGCAGACGCACGAGGGAGCACCCGCAGCCTACATCGACGACTTCGCGGCGCTGAAGCGCTCCGTGCTCTCGTGCTTCCTGTGGGAGAACGAGTTCTACGAGGACGGCCAGGAGATCGCCGGCCGCATCAAGGCACTGGCTGAGAAGTGCGATCCCCGTGCTGTCGCCGGGCTCGCGGTCTGTGCGCGATCGGTCCACAACCTTCGTCACGTTCCGCTCTTGCTTCTGGAGGTGCTGTCTCGCACCGGAGCGGGGGTGCCTGGGCTCGTCTCAGGTGCTGTGCAGGCGTGCATCCAGCGTTCGGATGAGCTGTCGGAGTTCGTGGCGCTCTATATGGCAGGTGGCCGCAAGCCGCTGTCGTCGGGCGTGAAGAAGGGCCTCGCGGCGGCATTCCAGAAGTTCGATGAGTACCAGCTTGCGAAGTACGATCGCGAGGGTGCCTATCGGCTGCGGGATGTCCTGTTCCTCTGCCACGCCAAGCCCAAGGACAAGGCACAGCAGCAGTTGTGGTCACGCCTGATCGAGGGAGAGCTGAAAGTCCCGGATACCTGGGAGGTTGCTCTTTCGGGGGGCGCCGACAAGAAGGAGACGTTCACGAGGTTGCTTGAGGACGGCAAGCTCGGGTATCTGGCATTGCTCCGTAACCTTCGTAACATGGAGCAGGCCGGCGTGGACTCCGACGTGGTGATGGCTGCGATCAAGGCGCGGAAGGGAGCTGCGCGCGTGTTACCGTTCCGTTACGTGGCGGCGGCTCGTGCGGCGCCTCGGTACGAGCGTGCTCTGGATGGTGCGCTTCTGACGTGCATCTCGGAGCAGCCGATGCTCAGGGGGACCACGGCTGTGCTCGTGGACGTGTCGGGTTCGATGGACACCAAGCTCAGCGGCAAGTCGGACCTCACGCGCATGGATGCAGCGGCAACCCTCTCGTCAGTGCTCCACTGTGAGGACAAGATCGTCGCGACCTTCTCCGATAGGGTCGTGGTGGTTCCGCCTCGCTATGGAATGGCCGGGGTGGATGCGGTGATCAAGTCGCAGAACCATGGTGGAACGTACCTCGGTCGTGCCATCACGGAGCTGGTCGGAAAGTACCCGAAGATGGACCGGCTGATCGTCATCACGGACGAGCAGTCGCATGACCCGATCCCTACCTTCATGAAGGGGGACAAGCTGCGGCGCTACCTGATCAACGTCGCGTCGGCTCGGAATGGAGTCGGCTACGGCGATGACTGGGTGCACATCGACGGGTTCTCGGAGGGTGTGATCCGCTTCATCGGGGAGCTGGAGGCTGGTGGCATTCAGTCTCGGGACTTCCCGGCGATCGAGCCCAAGCCCGAGCAGCACGTTGCTGCCGTCGAGCGCATGCTGAAGCCGGGTCCGAAGGCCAAGCCCAAGGCACAGGCGAAGTCGAAGGCGAAGTCGAAGGCTGAGAAGAAGGCACCGGCTCGGAAGGCACCTGCCAAGAAGACTGTCAAGGCGAAGCGGGCTCGCTGATCCAGACTACGATCCCGCGAAGCGGGTAAAGTGAAGGCTCCCCAGTGCCACCTGGGGAGCCTTTTCGTTTGGAGGAGAAAGAGCGTGGGGCACGCCTGCCCAGCGCTTGCCTACGAGCAGCTTTGACACTACACCCTTGGTGTAACGTGTCAACCCCTTAGCTGGAGCGGGGCATGAAGAAAGTTGGGGATGTATCCTCACATTTGCTGGACCCGTTCCTGACCCCAGCAACCCTGGCAATGAGTCTATGGCCTGAGGGCCAGGACATTTGGATTCCGCAGAAGCATCTGACGTATGCCTCCTCGAAGATCACCCACGCGATTATGAAGGGTTCTGGGCGGTTGATTGTCAGCATGCCACCACGGCATGGCAAGTCGCGCCTGATCTCAGAATCGACGATCCCCTGGTTCCTGGAGAAGTTTCCAGGCCGGAACATGATGTTCGTCGCCTACAACCAGGACTTCGCCGAAGAATGGGGTATGAAGGCGAAGGACATCATCCAATCGCGCCAAGACCTGTTCTCCTACAACATTCGAGATGACCGCTCGCGTGTGGATCGCTTCGAGACGACTAGGGGGAGTACGTGCTGGTTCTCGGGTATCAATTCTGGTCAAACTGGTAAGGGTGCCCACCTTGTCGTCATCGACGACTACATCAAGGATGTCGAAGATGCGATGTCCAAGGCCATGCGCGACAAGATGTGGGCCAAGTTCGTCGCCAACATCTGGACCCGTCTGGAGCCTGGGGCGACCATCATCATCGTGGCGACGCGCTGGTGGTCGGACGATCTCATTGGACGCATCCTGAAGAACCTGAAAGGCTGGGAGAACATCTGCTTCCCGGCTATCGCGATCCCCGAGCTGTGCACGGAGCCCGGCGGTGTGGACGTGCTGGGGCGTCGTCCTGGCGATGTACTGTTCCCCGAGCGCTATGACATCGACCGTCTGAAAGAGCTTCAGTCGGCAATGGAGGTGTCGGGGACCATCTTCGACGCGCTGATCCAGCAGCGGCCGATTGACGATCAGTCGGACTTCACGGACGGAAAGTGGATCAAGGTGGCGCAGGGGATGTCGCCTGCTGACATGACCTTCTGCCGTTCATGGGACTTCGCCTCGAAGCAAGGTGGTGGTGACTGGACGACCGGCACGAAGATGGGTCGGAAGGGCCTGATGCGTCAGGCTTACATCTGGAACATCATCCGCAAGCAGATTTCACCGTTGCAGATCGAGAAGCTGGTTCGCCGCACAGCCGTGGCGGATGGTATCGAGTGCACGGTGGTGCTCGAAATCGAGCCTGGGTCTCAAGGCACACAGCTCGGTGAGCACTACAAGCGGAACGTCCTGCCGGAGTTCAACGTCATCTGCGTTCCGGCCGGCAACAAGTCGAAAATCCTGAAGGCTCAGCCGCTCATTGCTGCGGTTGAATCTGGGAACGTCTTCTGTGTGGATGATCCGCATGCCACGGAAGAGAGTGCTTGGATCACCGCGTTCCGCGATGAATTCGGAGACTTCCCGCCGGCTTCAGGTGGCCACGATGACCAAGTGGACACGGCCTCCATCTGCTACAACCACCTCTTCCAGAACGACGTGGTGGCGCCGTCCTGGGGCTCAGTGGACATCCACGTGATGCACAACGGTAAGCTGTCACTTCGGATCGGCGAATCGCTTGAGGGTGATGAGCTGATTAGTAGCCTGGATCACGTCTATGCCTCGGATGGAGCCGGTAGCAAATTGGTCACAGGTGTCGTATGGTGAGCTTCATCGAATACATGAGCGAGTGGGTGGCCTTGCCACGCTGGGCGATGGCCATCATTCTACTGTCGCTTGGTCTGAACCTGTGGACCGGAATTCGGAGGGTACGTCATGAAAAAGTGGCACGTAGGGGATGTGGTGATCCTGCCGGGACCGGGAGCGCGCCGCGCGACGGTTGAGGTGGAGGCTGACGGTGCAGGGTTGGTGACGTGTGTGTGGTTCAACCGCCGGCCGGACGGCTCATACGAGGGGGACCCTCAGCGCGAGAAGTTTGCTTCCGACGCGCTGCGCTTCCCGAACGACGATGGTGAGTGATTGGCTGGGGGCACTGCGGCACGACTACCGGAAGCTGGTGCTGCTGATGGCGATCTGGGTGGTTGAGCGGCGGATGAAGCGGCGGGAGAGGCGGAGATGACAGTCAAGCGCGTGAAGAGGACAGAGGGAGGCGCTGGCAGCAAGGTCGTCCACGTCGCCTTCAACACCATCGCAACGGCTCGCCAGCTTCTGGCGCGCGGTCTCGGGGACCTGTTCGGGGGGCGCCGCAATCTCTATGAGACGTTCGGCTACACTCCGAACTTCACGTATGAGGAAGGTCTGATGCGATACCGCCGCTTGGGAGTGGTGTCGCGAGTTGTGAACTCCTACCCTGATGCTGTGTGGACACGTCCACCTCAGTTGGTGGAGGGTGAAGGTGCCAAGGCGGCTCCTGGCAAAGTTCACCAAGCGGTGTTCGATCTCAACAAAGCCGTGAAGCTCTATCACTACGTGAACCGTGCGGATCGTCTGGCAGGTGTTGGTCCGTACGCATGCATCCTGCTCGGGTTCGACGATGTGAAGTCGAATGCTGATTTGATTCGTCCGGTCGAGATGAACAAGGTTGGCATCGCTTTCCTCCAGGCTTACGGCTACGGCCAGTGCAAGGTGGTGGAGTGGGAGGATGATGCCACGTCACCATTCTTCGGCATGCCTCGTATCTACGGTCTGGGGATGATGGGCAACGTGCCAGTCGGTGTTGGGACCGACTCGTTGAGTTCCAGCAGCCCTGTGGTGTGGGTGAACGTCCATCGGGATCGCGTGATCCACGTTGTGGACAATCCTATGGATACGGACGTTTACGGCTATCCGATCCTGGAGCGCGTCTACAACAGCATGGACGATGCCGAGAAGGTGGTTGGCGGCTCGGCTGAGATGTTCTGGCTGAATGGCCGAGGCGGTCTCCATGTGGACGTGGACAAGGAGACCCAATTCACCGAGGCACACGCCAAGGACTTGCGACAGCAGATCGACGACTTCATGAACGACCTGACGCGTGTGCTGCGCACGCGCGGGGTATCGATCCACCAGCTCGGGGCACAGGGCGTCAACCCAGAGCCGGTCTTCAACGTGATCATGAGCATGGTGTCGATCGCGACAGGCATTCCGCAGCGCATCTTCATCGGATCGGAGCAGGGCAAGCTGGCCTCGGAGCAGGACCGCGCCAACTGGGCCATCAGGATCAATGAGCGTCGTGTGCTCCAGGCAGAGCCGGTTGTGCTGCGGCCTCTGATCGAGCGATTGCAGCGTTTCGGTGTGGTCCCGGATGAGGACTATGCCTTCCAGTGGCCGGAAGCCTTCCAGATGTCGCCCCTGGAGCGCTCGCAGACGGCGGCTCAGCAAGCTCGTGCGGCAACGAACACGGTTCGGGCCATGCAGGACTTCGCCAAGCCGATCGAGGGCGTGGACTATCCCATCTCACGGCCTGGGCAGACGGCTGTTGGGGGTGGCGGTGGGTTCGGTGGCAAGCCGGCATTCCACAAGGGTGAGCCCCCAGCCGATGCGAAGAAGAAGGTTGCACCACCTGCTGGTGCAGACGATAAGAAGAAGCAGGGAGGTGACAAGGTGGACCCGGCAGCCAGCAAGAAACCTGGAGAAGGAGAACCGGGGGGTGCTGACAAGCCCGAGGCTCCGAAGCCGGTCATCATCCCGAATGAGGAGATCAAGGTGCCTCGCCGTGAGATCATCTCCATCGAGGAGGCACGCCACATCATCTTCGCCCATGGCGAGTTGAAGTCGGAGGGTTCGATTGACGGTATCCCGGACTGACAGTAATAAGATGCGGTCCTCGCTTATGCCGGGACCGCGCACTGGCAAAGGCCCACAGGTGATCAAGACTCGATACCAGCTTCGAACGCTCCGTGCCCCCATCGAAGGTGAGGCACGTACTCTCTGCAACAAGGAGTACGTGGTCATCCCGGTTGTGGCGCTGATCGAGGGCGTTCGCCATGCGGGTGGTAGCCCGGCCCCGGAGCTGGTCCTGGCGGAAGCCTTCGGCCGTCACGTGGAGACGTGGAACGGCCGCCCCATCGTCGTGAACCACCCGGTGAATGCTGCGGGTCAGGCGGTGCTGGCGTCATCTCCCGATATCCTGGAGACCTCGTACCTGGGGACCCTGATGGGTGCCAAGGTCGAGGACAAGAAGCTCATCGTCGAGGCTTGGCTGGACGTTGCCGCTATCGAGGCTTCGGCTTCTGATGGCGTCCTCGGGATGTGGAAGCGCCTCGTTGGGGGAGAGACTGTCGAGGTGTCGGTCGGCGCAATCGTCTACACGAAGCGGGGCGATGGTGAATGGGACGGCAAGAAGTATTCGGGATCATGGGACATCGTGATCCCTGACCATCTGGCGTTCCTGGATGGTGAGCAGATCGGGGCGTGCAGCGTAGAAGACGGCTGCGGCACCTTCAGGACGCATAGTGTGGGACAGGTCACTCTTTCGAAAGGGGCGCGTGACAAGATGGCAAAGGCAGCAGTGGGCACACTGAAGACGGTGGGTAGCGGTGGTACTGCCACTACTTCCACCGAGACGAAGGGCTCGCCTCGTGAGGCTTGCGCCTGCGGCGATAAGAAGGGCCTCGTTGCCGGGCAGCCGGAAGAGGTTCAAGTAGCTGTTGGCCAGGGCTGGGCACGCATGCTATGGAATGCGGACACGTTCGATCACGACCGCCGGCAGTTGATGCAGCGGGCACTGACGGACAAGTTCGGGTCCTCGAAAGGCTCCTACGTCGTCACCTTCAATGACACTCGGGTCGTCTTCGAGCAGTTCAACGGGGACAAGTTCGCACTCTACGAGATGGAGTACGAGTGCGACGGAGAGAACAATGTCACCCCCACGGGTGACGCTGTGGAAGTGGTGCTTCAGTCGAAGACGGTCCCGATCGGGGGAAAGAAGGAGAAGAACATGTCGAAGGCGCTTCAGTCGCTCGCAGCCAAGTCCAAGAAGAAGGACGAGGAGGAGGACGTGGACAACAAGGAGGAGGAGGACGCGGAGGAGGGCAAGGGCAAGAAGAAGGGCATGTCCTCGATCCCGACCCACATCCTGGAGCTGGCCAAGGCGCTCGACTCGTCGGAGACCGCCAACGACATCGTGAAGGCGTTGTCTGGGACGGGTCCCGGCAAGGAGATGGCCGAGGCCCTGAAGGTCCGCGAGGCCGTCCGTGCGCAGTCGGTGAAGATCATCCAGGCCAGCAGTGGCGGCAAGCACTTCACCGCCGAGATGCTGGCGGAGATGCCGTTCTCCGCGCTCCAGCAGACCGCCATCGCGTTCCTCGCCGCCGACAAGCGAGCCGCTGCCGAAGCCGAGGCTCGTGCGCTGGAGGAGGAAGGCTCCGAGGAGGAGTTCGAGGAAGGCGCCGAGGGCGACGAGTTCGAGGAGGGCGAGGAGGAGGATTCGGAGGATGCGGACGGCTCGGTCGCCGGCCTGTCCGCCATCATGGACCTCGACGCTGCCGCCAACCGCGCGAACGCTCCGCCTCCGGCCAAGAAGGCACCTGTCGCGAAGAAGGGTGGCACGGTGGCGCGTCTCGCGGCTCCCGGCCGCGCTTCGTTCGCAGGCCGTGCAGCGAGTGGTCAGCGGGGCAACGGCGCAGTCCCCCAGGCGCCGGATGTCTTCGCCTTCAACAGCGACGGGGAGTACGTCGGCCCGAAGGCGGCCAAGGCCACCGCATAGCCACTGCGTGGTAGCCGGCAACCGCCGGCTACTTCCGCGTTCCGAAACAACTTCATCCCAACCAACGCCGTAGGCAAAGGGGGACACTGACATGCCGACCAAGAGGACAATCATTGCTGCTGGCGAGGGCGCTCGCTACGAGTACACGGCGGATTCCGCTGTGACTCCGGGCGACCTCATCACTCCGACTGCGACGGGCTGCGCTCGCAACGCGACAGCGACCTCGGCTTCGATTCCGCGTCTATTCGCTATCGAGGACGAGATTTTCGGTCGCGGCGTGAATGCTGGCAGCGGCTATCAGGCCATCAACTCGGGGGTGGACTATGCTGCTGGTGATCGGGTGCTCGCCGAGATGGCGACTCCTGGTATGATGGTGAATGCGAACCTAGCGGCCGGCGCTGCTGCCATCGTGAAGGGTGATCCGATCACCGGAGCCGCTGCGGGGACCGTCGCCAAGGGGACCGTGGCCAACCAGATCGCAGTCGCCGATGAAGCTGTGGACAACTCCGCAGGAGTAACCGCAACGCGAATTCGCATCCTCATCGTCTGATCCACAAACAAGCTCGCATGGTTGGCCAGTCCAACAACTTTCGAAACACGGGGAGTACATACAATGGCAGGTAAGAAGACAGGGGCCACCACGGGCTCCAGCAGGGCTGTGGCGCGCAGGGTGGTCGCTGCACCTGCTGTTCGTCGTGCGGCTGCGGAAGTCGGTTCTGGTCTAGTAGCTGGTGAAGGTCTCGGTATGGAGATGATGCTGCCGAATGGCCAGCTCATCAACATGCGCGGTGGCAGTTTTGATCCCACAGCCTCGCAGGGCTTCCAGGGTGACGCTTTCATTCGTCTACTCAACGCCAATGGCGATACAGGTGCCCTTCGGACGGCGGCTGTGCTTCGAGAGAACGAGTGGCGTGACTACGACAAGGTGGTCACGCAGATTGCACGCGGCAAGTTCACGTTGGTCGCCGACATGATGACCAATGGCATGCGTGCCAAGCTCGAAAACCCAATGGGCACCACGCAGATCGTCTGGGATCGCGCTGGCGACATGTCGGACGCCCAGATCGACATGACCGGTGAGGCGACCGACATCCGGGATCGCATCGAGTTCGCGCAGGACTCGATGCCCGTACCGATCATCCACCACGGCTTCCGCCTCAACATTCGTACGCTGATGGCGTCGCGTGCTCGTGGCCAGGGGCTCGACATCTCGCACGCTCAGCTTGCTACCTTGAAGGTCGTTCACACCATCGAGAAGCTGTTCCTGTTCGGCCAGTTCTCGGCTGGCGCTGGGGCAGGCTCGCTGTACGGCCTGACGAAGTACCCGTATCGAGTGGCTGGGCCTTTGTCGGCCGACTGGCGCACAGCAACGGCCGCGCAAATCTTCAGCGACGTGAACGCGATGATCGCGGCTATGGAGCAGAAGAATCAGTTCGGCCCGTACATGCTCTATGTTCCTGCCTCATACGCTCCGGCGCTGCGTCGAGACTACGACAACCGCACGGCTGGCGGCGGCGGTGGATATTCGATCCGCTCGCGCCTGATGGAGATCGAGAACCTGAAGGACATCAAGACGAACTGGTTCCTGCCTGACAACCACGTCGTCATGATCAACCTCAACCCGGAGAACATTCGCGCTCTCGACGGCATCCAGCCGCGCATGATCGAATGGAACACTCAGGGTGGCATGGTCTCCATCTTCAAGATCATCGCGATCATCCTGCCGCAGATCAAGCGTGATGCTGCTGATCAGTGTGGCATTGTCCACTACTCTATCTGATGTGATGTGTGTCGGGGCCTCCTATTTGGCCCCACACCCATTTCGATGGTAGACTCTCGACAATCGGCAATTCCAGGAGACAAATGTCATGGCAGCAGCAGCAGGAATGATCAGGGCCGTGGTAGTTCGCGGCACCTTCATGAAGATCGGCGATGATGGTGCACGCATTCCGGTCTTGCCCGGAAAGGGCAAGGAATCCGAAGTCGAGGTGACCGAGTCGCAACTTGCCTCGTTCTCCGGCGTGCTTGTACGCGCCGACAAGGCGGATGCTGAGGTTCTTCGTGCTGCACAGGAGAGCATGGCACCTTCCACGCCGACGAATGAAGCTATTGCATCTCCATCAGAACCACAGAAGGTGGATACCGGCCGCCGCAATCGATGAGTTTTTGGCCGATATGGATGGGCTAGCACCATGGCGGTTACTGGGGACCAACTGCGTGCTCTGACAGGCTCTACACGTACGGACGCTGAGCTGGCTCTGTTCATGCAACAGGGCCAGCTTGTCGTTGACGAGAACCTTGTCGGCAAGACTACGCTTTCGACTGCATCACTCGATTCGATTGCGCTTTACCTGTCTGGGCACTTCTACGTGCTGTCGGTGGAAGGCGGCGGCATCACATACGCTCGCGCTGGGCAGTCGGAGGAGCGATATAAGAGTTTCGGCTACGAGACCTATGGCTTCATGACGACGCGGTTCGGTCAGATGGCCTGTGCGTTCGATACCTCGGGGCTCCTGACGAAGATGAGCACCAAGAACGTCGTGGTGTTCGAGGCTGAGGCGTATACGAATTACAAGGCGCCGAAGACCATTCGGAGGCCGACGACGTGACCTACCTAGACCCGACTAGACGTGTGGAACGCTACAGCGTCACGGCGACCTACTGGGCACAGAAGAAGCAGGACGGTTACGGCGGCGAGAGCTGGGTGACCCCTGTGCAGATTCAGTGTCGGTGGGAGGATTTCGTTGAGGAGCAGCTTTCCGTGGCGTACCGGGCGGAAGGTGAGACTCAGACTTCGAATGCGCACGTGTGGAGCATGGTCCCACTCATCGAAGGGGGATACCTGTTCAAGGGCATCAGCACGGATGCGAATCCATCTCGGTTGCGTGTTGGGCACCTCAAGGCATTCATCATACGGAAGGTGGCTATGACACCTTCCGTGAAGGGTGACTACACTGAGTACACTGCGTTTCTATAACGGGCTGGCGGGGAGTGGGGGACAACTATGGCTAAGACAGTCTACAGTAGGGGTTCTGGTGTTCACGTGAAGGGTGGTGTTGGACCCGTTAACGCTGGTCACATGAACCTTCTGCGTCACACCAAGCGAGGTCCTAAGGGAAGGTATCAGGCAACGGATGATGCGGTCCCGGTGTACGCGCTGAATCGGCGTTACTGGGCGACCATTGATAGGTATCGCGGCAAGGCCATGTCAGGACAGTTGAAGGTTCTGATGGAAGAGATCAATCTGTGGACCAAGCACATCAAGGAAGAGGCCCACAAGGTAGCCCATAATGCTTTGGTGCCCACATTCCAGAAATCCCAGAGGTATTGCCCGGTCAGCCTCGACGGCAGTCGTCCATACGACTCTCCTGGTACACTGAAACGGAGTGGCCGTTTGGTGATCAAGGAGAAGGGCTCTGTCGGAGCAACCTCACGTAGTGAGGTGTCGATCTCATATGGGGGCAACGGTATCCCGTTCTACGCAGTGTTCGTACACGAAATACCACGTCGCCACACACCGCCAACTAGATACAAGTTCCTTGAAGCCGCGCTCAAGGAAGACATGTCGGACATCAAGGCCCGAATGTTTGATGGTGTGAAGACTATTTCTGGGGGAGGATGATGGCAGGAAACTCTCTACCTAGTGAGGGGATAAAGGACATTCTCGTCGAGCGTGGGATAGGCGTGTTCCAACCGAACGCCACCATGACCGACTGGAACATCATGATCTCACGCATGCGTGATGGTGATGATGCCCCCAATAAGTGCATCGCCATCTACGACACTGGTGGGCTTGCCCCGGAACCTGGGCTCGACATCAACTACCCGACCATTCAGATCGTGGTTCGCGGCGAGCCTGACGGATACGTTGACACGCACAAGAAATGTCGAGATATACGTGACGTGTTGCTTGGTCGCCACAGCGAGGTTCGGGGTGGGGACACCTGGGCTAGTGTGACCATGCCCCATGACATATTGTCGTTGGGGTACGATGACAATGAGCGACCGGAGTTCTCGATGAACTTCCAGCTCATCATTCATCAGGGGGACTTGTCGAATACGCCCAGGCAGAACTCACAGTGACGAATGCTTAGGGTGTGTGATAGGCTTGTGTTGGGCTGACAACGGGATGGGGGATGAACCATGGCGACTTCAGCAAAGAAGGTGAGGATCGCTCCGGCGACGACCACCAACTGGGTGACTCTCCCAGGAAACACGGCGGACTTCCAGGCCGACGCGGACATGCTCGACGATACCGTATTCGGGCATCCGTTCAAGTCGATGCAGCCTGACATCATCTCATGGTCGATGTCGTCTAACGCCATCTACAAGGGATACTCCGGCTACCAAGCGATCATCAAGAAGACCGGCGCCGCCACAACTATGACCGATGAGCCGATGTCCAACATCGTCGCACTCGGCTCCCAGGTGTACGAGATCACCGACACCACCAAACGGCTGATCCATGTTGGCACTACGGTGGTGGTCAAGGACAACGGCGTCGATCACACGGCGGATGTCCTCAACATCGACTTCCTGTTCGGCCGCGTCACCTTCAACACGGGGTATGTGGTTTCTGGTCCGGTGGTCATCACCGGGGCCTATCTGCCGGCTTCGCAAATCTGCGCCATGAACAAGTATTCCCTGTCGCAGCAGGCCGAAGCCGTGGATGAGACGGACCTGTGCGTCGCTCAGACGAACTCCGGTTTCCGCCAGTACAAGATGGGCCTCAAGACGGTCTCGCTGGAGCTGTCGGGCTTCTACCGCGCCACATCGGCCTTTCTGACCTCCCTCAAGGCCCGCGATCATCTGATGATCGAGATCAACCCGGACGGCAACTCGAAGAGCGTGGCGCGTGGCTTCTTCGTGCCGAAGTCGGACAAGCAGTCCGGCAAGGTCGGCGCCCTGGAAGAGGAATCGGTCTCCTTCGATCTGTGGGTGCCAGACAACGCGTTGCTGCACGAGCCCTTCGGTTGGGTGCACAACTCGACGACGACATTGAACCAGGGCGTCCGAACTCTGCTGGAGGCATGGGAGACGGGCTCTCTGGTCGAGGCTCGCTATCTCGAAGACGGCCTGACCGGCAAGCAGGGCTCGGCGGTCCCGACCAACGTGTCCCTGGCTGGTGGTCTTGGCGCGCTGAACGAGTTCTCGGTGCAGCTCAAGGGTTCGGGCGGCATCACCAACGTGTAACCTGATGGGGGTGCTGGAGCGCGCTCCCCGTCTTTCGATGAGGAGGATTACCTATGACAACTGGTCAAGCCCCGCACCCCGGTCTGCCTGGACATCAGCCGGCTTCGCACGACAATGGCAGTGGCGGTCAACCAGTGATGCCGATGATGTCGGTGCCGCAGAACATGCCGCTCGATCCGCGCACGCTGAAATCGCGCATCTTCTCGGCTGAGCGCAAGCGCTTCCGGTCGGAGATCGTCACCTTCTTCGGCGAGCAGATCGAGATCAGGCAGCCGTCTCTCGGCCGCATGCTGTCGTCCGCCGACGAAATGGGTGAGGATGCTTCGCAGCGCGGCACGTTCGTGCTGCTCAACTACGCCTTCATGCCGGGCACGGAGATTCCGGTCTTCGACGCCTCGGACTCCGAGCAAATCCTGTCGCTGCCCTATGGCGAGGACTTCTCGAACCTGATGGCGGCGTTCCAGCGCGTCACCGGCATCAGCGTCGATGTCGCGGAAAAAAACTCCGAAGCGAGCCGCTCCGCCTCCAAGTAATGGTGGTTGCTGAGATGCTGGGGAAGTTCGAGTGGGAAGTGCTCGAACTTATGCCCCCAGATGAGCTGGCTCGCTGGATTGCCTACATCAACATTACCAACGAGGGGCAAAAGAGACAGTAGCCACTCTCACATGCCTCTCGTTGATGGCATACGAATTACCGGGCTGGGGGAGTGGCTATGGCGAACATTGCTGATCTTGAAGCCACACTCAGGCTCATAGCTCCGAGTGATGCGGAGCGTGTTCTAGCACCGATCCGTCAGGCTACCGCTGAATACGAGCGCTTCGAGAGGATCATCGAGCGCACCAACAAGAACGCAATCCCGGTATCACCTCAAGTGTCGGCGTATCGAGCCGACTTCATTGAGACCGCACGCATCTTCCAGGGAATGCTGGATACAGCGTCCCGCAAGATATCGAACATGGCTGCGGCTTACCAGCAAGCTGGTATCCCACTTGCGAACCTGAACTCGCTTACGGGAGCCTTGCAGCTAAAGGCTGAGAATACGGCCAAGGCGATCCAGCAACTTGCAACTGATTTCAGCAAGGCATCTCGTGTAGGCACTCAAGGACCGGCATTCAGTCTCGGCCGCAATGACGGCCTGTTCCAACTGAACGTGTCGCGTGACAGTGCGCTCACGCGTGCGATCAACGCAGCATGGTACAGCACGACCTCACTCGACGAGGCTTTGAAGGCTGCTGAAAGGACGGCACAGAAGCTGCTGACCTCCCAGACAGCGAACTCCTCCGTCGAGAACAACTTCCGCCGTCAAAGCTCGCACGTCTACAGCGCGCAACGATCGCTGGAGGACTACGAAAAAGTTGTTCAGCGCGTTCAGCAGTCGATTACAGCATTCACCACGACATCGGGCGACTCCGTACACCAATTCCGGGCCACGGTAAGCGCAGTGTCGAGGAACGTCGCGTTCCTGTTCGGAGAGATGGAGGCCAAGGCCAACAGCGCTGCGGCTGCAATATTGAAGGCCGCGACAACCGCTCAGGCTGCCGGTGGTGGAACGGCCGTTCGTGCGAGCCCCGAGGCAATGGCAGCACGACGTGCGGCTCAGGTTGAGTTGGAGGAACAGCGTCGGCAGACAGCACTGCTCATCGAGACGGAGCGGCGCCAGCAGGAGATGGCACGACTGGCGGCGGCTGCGACGTTGGATCAGGCCAGAGCGGCTGCGGCAGCAAACCGTGCCGAGGCTGAGCGCGTCAATTCGATTCAGACACTGAACCGAGCGCAGGAGCGCGCGAACCGTCTTGCGCAGGAGGCAGCAGCGGCGGCAGCTCAAGCTGCGACCCCGTGGGGACGCTTTGCTGGTGCTCTCCAGAACATAGGCTCCTGGTCAGGCGCGCTCAGCGGGCCTCTGGCGGCCCTGGCTGGCCGCTTCATCACGCTCCAGCAGGCAGTATCATCATCGAGCGTTGGAATAGCCGCCTGGGGCGTTGCCATGAGCGCTGGCGTCACTGGCGTCAGGTCCATGTTCAACGAGATGGTTCGCGTCGAGCGGATCATGGGTCCGGTTCGCGAGCTGCACATGGCCATCGCCAGGGTGGCTGGAGAGGATGGCGTCAAGAACTTCAACGAGCTGACGGCCGTCATGGTCAAGTACGGCTTGTCGATCGAGCATCTGTCGAAGCCGATCGCCCGCCTGAAGATCGCGACAGAAGGCACCATTCTCGGGGGTGACAAGTTCAGGGGGTTCCTGGAGGACTTCGCTGCTGTCGGCACGAAGTTCGCTCTGCCTCAGGAAGCCATGGCGGGCATGGCCAAAGCCTTCGAGCAGATGATCTCGAAGGGCACGGTCCAGGCCGAAGAGTTCCGTCAGCAGTTGGGTGACCGACTGCCGGCTGCGGCTCGTATCGGCTTGCTGACCTTCCGCGAGCTGACGGGTAACGCGCAAGCGTCCTTCGAAGACTTCATGAACGCCATGAAGAACCGCCAAATTGAAAGCACGCGATTCCTCGACATCTTCATGAAGAAGATCAAAGAGACGTTCAACATCGACAATTCGGCTACTGACAATTTGAACGCAGCATACGGAAGGTTGGCTGCATCTAAGGATGTGCTGATCAACAAGCTCGATCAGTCCATGGGCGTTACCAAGTCCTGGATGGGTATGCTGAATGGTGTGTCCGCTGTGCTTGGCACTTTGGGCAATAACGCTGAGATCACGGGTGCCATCATCTCCACGGCGCTGGGTGTCATCGCTGTCCGGGGTGTCATGGCACTCAGCGGTGCTCTCCTTGGTGCGTCCTCTATCTTTGCCGGTGTCACAGTTGGTCTTGCTGGTATGGGCGCGGCGCTCCTCGGCGTGAAAGTCGCCCTGGCCGGTGTAGCCGCAGCCATGGCCTACATGTTCGGCAGGCAGTTGTACGATCTGGTCGTTGGTGGCACCGGATCGGCGATGTCTGAAGCCAAGAAGCTCGTAGTCGCTGAAGGAGCCTCTATTTCGGATATGGCTCGCGCTGCCGTAGCCGCTGGCGGCGCTATGACCGCAGCCAACTTCAAGGTGAAGTTTGACGACGAGGTTAGCAAGTCATTCAGCAATCCAAGCAACCTGATCGCTGAGATCAATCGTTACTTCGCACACGTACGAGAAGGTCTGCGTACTGGGACTAAAATCAAAATCGATTTCGATTTCACATCCGCCATAGACTCTGCCATCGAGGATATACAGAGGAAGATCGGTGCTCGTGGAATTCTGACTGAGGTCTTGAAGAAGGATGGTACTTCACGTGCTGTCCGCGAGTTCACGCGCATGTTCGAGGAAACCTTCGATACCTCGATGGATGGTACTGAGCGTCGCATCATTACCAGATCGCAGAACCTCACCGCACGCCTTCATAAGGGGGCATCCGAGGCACTGAACCAGTCCATATTGAAGATGGAGGACTTGTATGCTGCTGCCGACTCGGCATCGCAGCTTGTAAGTGCTCGTCAGGCTGCTCGACAGATCAAGGATGGCACTGATCAGATAAACAGGCTGAACCAGCTCAAGTCTGAGTACCGTAAGCTCCAGGAGGAGATGGCGAAGATACAGGAGGTCATGACTCCTAAGCCCGGTGGCGGGCCGCTCGACATGATGTTGAACGCTGCAAAATCAGCCGCACCCATACTTCAGGGATTGGCTGCCACCCTTGGCCTGATAGCAGCGGTCAACATGGCCGGGCTTGTGTTCGGAATTCAGAACGTCGCTGGCGCAGTCGCCAACGCCATCCCGCTCTTGAACACCAAGCTCGGGAAGCTGACGGCGATCGTGGCCGTGGCGGGCGCTATCGGACTGATGGCCAACTCCGGCAAGGCACTGGCTGATAGCATCGATTCACTTGAGTCCAGGTCTATAAAGCTCAAGGAGGAAATCTCTCTCAGAGGCACGAACTTCACCGGCTGGACCAGACTCGGAGAAGTCCTCGGTGACGCAAAGCAGCGTGCTCAGCTCCTCGAACAGCAGCTTGTGACGCTGCGTCAGGAGCAAGATGCCGCTGCACGAGGTGTACTGACTTCCCGTATGGGAAGCCTGAATGGTGCGGGTATTCTCGGTGGTGCGCAGGACAAGCTGCGCGAGATGTTCAATCTTCAAACGCCGGCTGACTATGCTCGCGCCATCGAATACGTGAACCAGCAGCTCGGCAAGACTCGTCGCATAGTAGACGACCTCAGTCCGACCATGGACGCCTACCAGCGTGAGCTGCGCAGGGCACAGCAGCAATTGACGGATGAGGCGACCGAGCAGGAAAGCGTTCGTGCTGCGCATGACAAGCTGAAGGTCTCGCTCGATGAGCTGGCTGGTCGTCGTCGTGCATTCAATGCCGGCGGAGCGGAAGCGCTGAAGTTCTACGACACGGAACAGCAGCTCTGGAAGCAGATCTACGGCGGCGTCATGTCGTACGTGGAAGCCATGCGGAGTGCTGATCCAGAGGTCCAGAAGCTGCTGGCTGGTGTTCGCTCTCTCGCAACGCAGGAAATCCAGTTCGCCGCTGCAACGGCGCGAGCTACTAATGAAGGCCATAAGTTCGCTCGTATGACAAAGGAGCAGGCTGACGGTATCATTCAGCAAGCTGACGCTATTATGGAAGGGTTTGGCAAGAAGACGGGTGCTGCTCTTCGTGACATCACCAAGAAGGTCGATGACTACACGACCGCCTTGCGTGTGAATGGTGTGGCTTCGGAGGAAGCTAAGCAGAAGGGAATGGAGTTTGCTGAGGCTCTGAAGATGCAAGCTGCGGGTATCAACTTCGCCGCCTTGCAGTTCAAGCCGTATGAAGCTCTTCAGAACAACTTTATGAAGTTCACGGACTCCCTTGTGGACTTGTTCGGTAAGGGTGAGCTGAACGCCAAGAACTTCAAGAAAGCATTCGGTGACATGGCACTGTCGATCGCCTCCGACATGCTGAAGATGATCATCAAGGCCAACATCCTTCGACCGTTGATGCAGTCGATCTGGAATATGGGTGGCTCGGGCTTCATGGGTGGGACTGCCGGAATGGGTATGAGCAACCCGTTCGGCTCCCTGTTCGGCTTCGCCAAGGGTGGCATCTTCGACCGGCCGGTGGGCCTCTCGATGCCCGGAGGCGCATCTGGCGTCATGGCCGAGGCTGGCCCGGAAGCGGTCATGCCGCTCCGCCGTGGCCCGGATGGCAGCCTGGGAATTCAGGTGATGGGTGGCAGCGGAGGGGGTGGCAGCACCTACAATGTGACGTATAACGTGTCCACGCCCGACGTAGGAGGCTTCAGGCAGAGTGAGAACCAGATGGCTGCGATGTTCTCCCGCATGGCTGACAGGGGACGGCGGAACACCTGATGACGTGGAGAGGGTAGGACATGGCATTCCTGGAGGTTCAGTTCCCGTGCTCAATCTCACAGGGCTCGACGGCAGGACCGGAGCGCAAGACAGAGGTTGTGACCCTTGGGTCAGGGTTCGAGGAACGAAACGCGCGGTGGGCTGACTCTCGCCGCGTCTACAATGCTGGCCACGGCGTCAAGTCGCTGAACGATCTGCACGAGGTCATCGCCTTCTTCGAGCAGGTGCGCGGCAAGCTGTACGGCTTTCGGTGGAAGGACTTCACCGACTTCAAGTCATGTCCACCCGAGAACGGCGTGACGGCCTTCGATCAGACCTTGGGGACAGGCGACGGCACGAACCTGTCCTTCCAGCTCATCAAGAAGTATGGCGCCGGCTCCACGCCATGGTTCCGCACGATCACCAAGCCGGTGACCTCGACGGTGAAGATTGCCGTCAATGGCTCTGTGAAGACCGAGGGGACGCACTTCGGCGTTTCCTACAACACCGGGCTCGTGACCTTCCTGGCAGGCAATGCGCCTGCTGTTGGAGCGGTCGTGACTGCCGGCTACGAGTTCGATGTCCCGGCGCGCTTCGACACGGATAGAATGGAGATCAACATCTCCTCCTACAAGTTCGGTACAGTGCCTGCCATTCCTATCGTCGAGTTGCGAGTGTAAGCATGCCACGCATTATCTCACCATCCATGCAGGCGCACCTCAGCAGCGGCACAACGACGTTGTGCTGGTGCTACAAGGTCATTCGACAGGATGGAGTCATTCTAGGGTTCACGGATCACGACAAGAGCCTCGTGGTAGACGGCGTTACCTATGAAGCTCTGAGTGGCTTCAATGGAACCGAGTTTCACGAGAGCGTCGGACTATCCACGGACAACCAGGATGTGCAGGGTGTTATCTCATCTGACAAGATCACTGAGGCTGACATCCTCAGCGGGAACTATGATGATGCAGAAATCATTCTGTATCGTGTCAATTGGGACAACGTGGCAGACAAGGTTCTGATCAAGGTAGGGACCTTGGGTGAGCTGACACGCTCGGACAAAATCTTCAAGGCGGAGTTTCGTGGGCTCTCCCACTATCTCCAGCAGCCGCAGGGACGCGTCTACCAGTTCTCGTGTGACGTACCGCTTGGGTCTCCACGCTGCGGCGTCAACTTGGCGGCGTATACCAGCTCGGGGGCCATCACGACCGTCTATGACGAGCGCACCTTCGCATGCGGTGGTGCCATCACCGGGTTCGGGTCTGACTACTTCACGCGCGGAAAGCTGTCCTGGACGGGCGGTGCGAACAACAACAAATCGATCGAGATAAAGTCGCACGGCATCACGAGCGGTGTGGTCGTCCTCGAAGTCTGGCAGGCTCCAGCGAACGCGCTGGCTGTCGGCGACACATTCACGATCTCGGCTGGCTGTGACAAGCAGCCGAAGACGTGTCGGGACAGGTTCGCCAACTTCGTCAACTTCCAGGGCTTCCCCTACATCCCTGGTCAGGACTACCTCTCCGACTACGCGAACAAGGGCGACAGCACTCAGAATGGAGGCTCGCGTGGCAACCCCTTCGCCTAGTCTGGACATCAAGTCCATCTCGGATGCCGGCTTCACTACGGAGGAGCTGGCTTGGCGCATCCACATCATCGAGATCGCGCGCACGTGGATCGGCACGCCCTACCACCATCAAGCATCCTTGAAAGGGGTCGGCACCGACTGCTTCGGTCTCGTGCGCGGCGTCTGGCGCGAGCTGTACGGGGTGGACACGGACCCGGAGAAGGTCCCGCCGTACTCCTGGGACTGGGCTGAGGCCAAGGACGAGGAGACCATGCTGGAAGCCGCCCGTCGCCACATGGACGAGATTCCTGTAGAAGCGGCCCGAGCTGGGGATGTGGTCCTCTTCCGCTACCGGGAGAACTACAACGCCAAGCACGCCGCCGTTCTGGTGGGTGGCGGCAAGATGATCCACGCTGCCCACGGGGCTCCAACGTGTGAGGTGCACCTGTCCGACTGGTGGCGCCGGCACATGGCTGGAGCCTTTGCATTCCCGATGAAGGTTCGATGACATGGCATCGATCGCACTCCTTGCAATGGCACCGCTCGTCGTCGAGACGCTTGGCGTCTCGCTGGCGGTTGCGCAGATCGGTCTTGGTGTCGCCGGCTACTTCATCGATCGCGCGCTGTTCGGCTCCTCTGGACAGAGCGGGACACCGCAGGAGGGACCGCGCCTCTCTGACTTGAAAGTCACCAGCTCGACGGAAGGGGCTCCACTGCAACGGCTGTACGGCCGTGCGCGCATGTCGGGTCAGGTCATCTGGGCGACGAACCTGGAAGAGGTCCAGACGCAGGAGTCCACAGGAGGCGGTGGTGGAGGAGGCGGTAAGGGTGGCGGAGGTGGAGGCGGTGGAGGTGGTAGTAGCTCTACCTACACGAAGTATACTTACTTTGCGAACTTCGCCATCGGCATCTGTGAGGGAGAGGTCTCCTCAATAGGACGTGTGTGGGCTGACGGTAAGGAAATCAACCTTGCCGATTATACGTATAGGTTCTATAAGGGTGACCTGACGCAAATGCCGGACTCGCTCATGGAAGCGAAGGAAGGCAGTGGGAACGTACCTGGGTATCGCGGACTGGCCTACGTTGTGTTCGAGCGCATGCCGCTTGAGCACTTCGGCAATCGCATCCCGAACATGAACTTCGAAATCTTCCGAGCGGTGGACTCGTTTGAGAAAGGCGTGAAGGCCATCACGATCCTGCCTGGGTCCGGTGAGTTCGTCTACTCGACGCAGGCGATCGAACGCGACATCGGCGCGAACATGTTCAACATCTCACAGCCGAATCGCATCTCGCAGTGGGTCAACGAGAACACGAATACACGTCGTGGCGCCGTCAATTGGACGATCGCCATGAACAACATGCAGTCTTCGTTCGTGAACTTGAAGCATGGCGCACTCATCGTATCGTGGTTCGGTACGGACCTACGATGCGATCAATGTCAGCTTGTTCCAAAGGTCGAGAACTCCGAAAAGTATACGCGACCTCTGTCATGGTCGGTTGCAGGCTACAATCGACTGACAGCACCCGTCGTTTCTCAATACAACGGAACTTCTGCGTTCGGTGGTACACCTGACGATACGACCGTAGTTCAAGCTATAACGGATTTGAAGGCTCGTGGCATCGGCGTGACCTTCTACCCGTTCATCATGATGGACATTCCTCATGGCAATACTCTACCTGACCCATATACTGCTGCGGGAACGAGTCAGGCAGTATACCCATGGCGCGGTCGTATCACTCTGTCTAAGGCTCCTGGTGTCTCTGGTACGCCCGATCAGACTGCTGCTGCCGCAACTGAAGTCGCTGCTTTCGTTACTCAGTACAGGACTTTCATCCTTCACTATGCCAATCTTTGTGCTAGCGCTGGTGGTGTGGACGCTTTCTATATTGCTACTGAGCTTCGTGGCCTTACTACTATCCGTGATAGCCGCACACACTATCCGTTTGTTGACGCGATGGTTCAGCTTGCTGCGGATGTGAAGGCCATCCTGCCGGGCGCGAAGATCACCTACGGTGCGGACTGGTCCGAATACTTCGGCCACCAGCCTGGGGATGGCTCGGGAGATGCCATCTTCCACCTGGACCCGTTCTGGTCGTCTCCGAACGTCTCTGCAATCGCGATCGACTGCTACTGGCCGCTCGCTGACTGGCGTTCCTCCGGCGTGCACTTGGATCGCGCAGCCGGCTACAAGACGATCTACGAGGCGCGCTACCTCAAGGGGAACGTGCAAGGCGGCGAGGGCTACGACTGGTACTACGCCTCACAGGCGAATCGCGATGCGCAGATCAGGACCCCGATCACGGATGGTCTCGGGAAGCCGTGGGTGTTCCGATACAAGGACATTAAATCGTGGTGGCGCAACACGCACTACAACCGCGTCGGTGGTGTCGAGGTCGGCGCAACAGCCTGGGTGCCGGAGTCGAAGGAGTTCTGGTTCTCAGAGGTCGGCTGCCCGGCGATCGACAAGGGAGCGAATCAGCCGAACGTGTTCTACGACCCGAAGTCCTCGGAGTCGTTCTTTCCGTACTACTCGTCGGGTGTCCGTGACGACTTCATGCAGCGCCGCTTCGTGCAGTGCTTCCAGGAATTCTGGGACACTACGCATGCTGACTACATAGCCGACAGCAATCCCACCAGCAGCGTGTACGGCGGACCAATGGTCAACGTCGAACGCATCTACGTCTACACATGGGATGCACGTCCGTATCCTGCTTTCCCGTATGCTGTCGAGGGTGGCTGGGCGGACAGAGAGAACTGGCCATATGGCCACTGGCTGACTGGCCGTGTTGGTGGAGGCTCGCTGGACTCGGTAGTGCGCGCGATCTGCAACGACTACGGCTGGACGAAGTTCGATGTCGCCGATCTCTCCGGTCAGGTAGACGGCTACCTGCTCGACAGGATTATGTCTATTCGAGACGCGATCAATCCACTGGAGCTGGCCTACTTCTTCGACTCCTTCGAGTCGGAGGGCATCATCAAGTTCCGGCACCGTGGCTATCTCGGCTCCCAGATCACCGTGGACCGAAACCACATGGTGGATGGGGATGGGCTGTCGGGGACCTCGGGCGGTGGTCGAGGCGGTGGCCAGGACTCGACAGGGACGCTGTTCGAGATCACGCGCGCACAGGAGACCGATCTGCCGCTGGCTGCCAAGCTCACCTATTCTGATGGCACCACGGACTATCGCAATGCGACGGTGGAGGCCCGTCGCCTGACGGTGCGCTCTGAACGCATCTCCTCGGCACAGCTCGCGATCGTCTCCCGTCAGGCTCAGATGCAGTCGATTGCGGATATCCTGCTGCACGAGAACTGGGTGACGCGTGAGAAGGGTAGGGTGGTCGTTCCACCTTCGATGCTGTTCCTGGAACCCACGGACCTCATCAAGGTCGATTCGTATGGCCGGACCTACAACTTCCGAATCACCGGCATTCAGGATGGTGGTAAGCGATCCTTGGACCTGATGCAGATCGACCCCTCGATCTACAACCACGTCCGTGGCGCTGATCGAACATCGAACCAGCCACCGTCGATCAACTACGCGGCGCCGACGACGTTCTTCATGGACTTGCCCATGCTGCGGGACACGAACAACGAGAACTGCGGCTACGTCGCATCCTACCTAGAACCGTGGCCAGGAGCCATTGCCGTGCTGCGGTCGCCGGTCAACAGCGGCTTCAACATCAATACGATCCTGACGGGTAGCTGCATCCTCGGGACGACAGCCTTCGACTTCTACAATGGGCCGCTCGGGCGCTGGGACATGGCGAACCAGCTCATTGTAGATATCGCATCCGGCATCCTGACCTCGATGTCGGACCTGGAGGTGTTCGCCGGAAACAATACGTGCGCCATCTACAATCAGGCAGCCGATGTCTGGGAGATCGTTCAGTTCGCTGATGCCACACTACTCAGCACAAAGCGTTACAAACTCACCAAGCTCTTGCGTGGGCAGCTTGGATCGGAGCGCGCTATGGCAGCGCCTCTGCCAGCCGGCAGCAAGTTCTGCATGCTGAACTCTAACGTAGTTCAGAACTCGATGTCACGTTCTGACATCTACCAGACCTTCTGGTGGAAGGATGGACCGTCATCTCGTTCAATCGCGGACACCTCCTACAACACTCGTCAGTATGCCTTCAGAGGTGAAGGTCTGCGTGCCTACTCACCAACTAACCTGAAGCTAATTAGACAGGGATCGAACCTCGTAATCACATGGAAGCGTCGAACCAGGATTGGTGGTGACAATTGGGCTCTGCTTGAGGCTCCTCTGTCGGAGGAATACGAGCGCTACAAGATCATCATCTACAACTCCGGGACGCCCGTCCGAACGGTTGAGACTTCCGAGCCACAGTACGTTTATGTTTTCGCGGACTACATGTCCGACTTCGGCTACATGCCCAACGATGTCGAGGTTTCCATTTGGCAATCAACGACTTATGGGCTCGGATCGGAACGCCGTCAGTTCCTGAATCTGTCGGTGGCGGCTGCTTGACACTGCGGTGAAAGTTGGACCGCAAAGTGGCTGTCCTTGACGAAGGTGTTGCACGGGGCGTAGCCTGCTGGGAGGTTGGGATCAACAGACGTGGGCTACGTCTGCCTGACCAGGGCTATAACATGGGGGCTATCCATGCTCGGACGGCGCAAGACGCGCCCCGATGCTGATGCGAACGCGTCGGCTGGGGCAGTTGGTGGCAGCATGTCTGCCGCACCACCCACCCTCCTGACCACTTCTGCTCACGCCTCGCACATCGATCTGATGCACGAGCGCATGCAGCAGATTCAGGATGCGGAGGAGTGGGAGAATTCGCATACCTCACTGGTCATGAAGTACAACAGGGCATCGCTGGCCTTCTGGCTGCTGTGCATCTGTTCGCTCGCATTCGCAACACTCAACGGATACCACGGCTTCGCTGCCTCGGGCGGCATGGCTGTCGGCGGCGCTGCGGTCATCATCGCCGTGCTCTACTTCACCATCGAGCTGACTGTGCCGGTGTCGGCGCACTTGATGTCATGGGGCTCGAAGGGGCAATCGCGCTGGGCCATCCGAATGATCGGCCTCACGGCGTACGTGCTGGGCGTGTGTTTCTCGCTGCTCATTCTGCAAGGGAAGTTCTCCAGCGGCGCTGGCAACTCGGCCGCACGCACCCAGGCTGCGGAAGCCATCGTGTCGATGGACCAGGAGAACTTGAAGCGTGCTCGTCAGACGGCTGCGACGCTGGGTCCGAAGCTCAATGGTCGCTCGGCCGATTCGATCATGTCGGAGATGAAGGCCATTCTGGCAACTCCGATGTCGCGCCGGGACACCCTCGGGGACGTGACGGACGAGTGCCAGGGCACCAAGCGAAATCAGCAGCAGCGCGATCTGTGCGCCAAGTACGACGGCCTGCGGACGCTGCATGCGGATGCCATTGCCTACGCTCGGGCTCTCGCCGAGATCGAGAAGGCCGGCACGAACCTCCTCGACAAGGGGCGTTCGGAAGGCATCGGCATGGATGTGCAGGACAAGATTTTCGCCCGACTGCTCGGGACCGATCTGTCCAACATCCAGCTCTTCAAGGCGAGCTTCATCGCGGTGATGGCTGCCCTGCTTACTCACTTGCTGTGGGCAGCGCACGGCATGACCGTCAACCACTCGATCGCCAAGAAGCGTGACGAGACCTTCGAGAAGAAGGCGCTCGGCCGTGCTCTGGAGCGTGATCGGGTGGCCAAGGAGAACGCCGTGGCGCGCGCTGCGGAGGAGGCTCTGGTAGCTCGCGAGAAGGCCGAAGCCCAGGCTCGCGAGGCGGAGCGTATGGCCAAGGCGGAAGCGGATCGGATCGCTGCGGAGACGCAAGCAGCCTTTCTTGCCGCGAAGTCCGGTCAGACCATTGCCATGGCGGTTGCGAACGCACCTCTGCGAGAGCAGCCGGTGGCCATCCAGCTTCAGCGCTACTTCACGGAGCGCTGCATCCAGGGGCCGGAGTTCACCATGCCGGTCGGCATCTTCCACGACGACTACAACGTCTGGTGCCGTGGGCACATGCTCCAGCCCGTTACGGTGGACCGCTTCGTCCAGCTCGTGAAGGAGATCGGCATGCACCTGTCGGTGGACGGCCGTGTCGTCGGTGCAGCCTTGAGGTCTCGGTGATGGGAGCTGGACGTGGCATCTACCTTCAGCTTCGCACCGGAAGAGAAGCCATCCCTCAGCTTTCACGCGCTGGGGGTGGCTATCGTCTCTGTCGTGGTGCTCGGGCTGTCGCTGGAAATGGCACGTCCTACCTCGATGATCGGGTGGGGTCTTCGTGGTCTGCACGACTCCATCTATCCTCCACGTCAAGCCGTCGATCCGATCGTAGAGGCGCTTCGTCGCCTCAACATCTCAGAGGCAGACGTGGACATCATGGTTCGCACTGTCATCGGAGAAGCAGCAAGAGAGCCCGACGAAGGCAAGATCGCAGTTACCTGGGTCATCCTGACACGGGCCATGCAGAATGTTCGGTGGTACGGGGGTAATTCAGTAACGAAGGTTGCTCTGCACAAGAGCACTCGGGTCAGGGAAAACGGGAAGACAGTAACGACGTGGCAGTTCGAGCCGTGGATGTCGAGGCGTGCGGAGCTTTGGCGTATCTCACGGTATTCGGAACACTATAGGCACACACGAGAACTGGTAGTGGGTTGCATAAATGGCACGCATAAGGACCCAACTGATGGGGCCACTCACTTTCTGGAACCGAATGTGGTAATGAAGCGGTCGGGAGAACTTCCGGCCTGGGCTAGAGGCACTGGGAAGAAAATCGGCAGCCACGTGTTCTTCAAGCACGCAGCTCCGGCGATCTAACCGAAACGGAAACTGGGAAGGGGATAATCATGCTGGCTGTACTTCTTCGCGTCGGGAGTCTGTTGGGTCGAGGCGGCGCTTCGCCGTTCACCGCTGCTGCTACCGGCGGTGTCACCGTGGCGCGCTTTCTCGCGTACACGACGCTCGGCCGCGCCACCGTCCTGGTGGTCATGCTGCTCTGCACCTTCACCTACTTCAAGGCGCACTTCACGGCGATCGAGAAGCACAAGTGGGAGGTCCAGGTCTCCACCAAGCAGAACGAGATCGTCGGCAAGGTCGCTGCCGTGAACGCGGAGACACGCGCTGCCCAGACTGCTGCCAAGCAGGAGGTGGGCTGGTGGAACAAGATCGTTGCGGTGGTCGTGGACGGCATCTGGAAGGTGCAGCCACCTCACCCGATCGAGTCGGAGACTATCGACCTGATCAACGAGACTCGCGGCGCTCAGAAGAAGTGAGCCGCTGGGGGGAGTAGGGAGTCAACTTTCCATTTGAATGGGGGAGCACATAACATGCGCATGCTTACGATCACTGGAATGGCACTACTGGCCGGCATCACCCTTTCCGGGTGTGCCGCCGATCGAATGCTTCCCCAGGCGATGATGCCAACGCCGCCGAAGGAATGCGAACAGGTGCTCGGCTTCAAGGTCGATCCTCTGCCGCCGGGCAAGTCCAACGCTGCCGCTCTCTCCGTTGCGATGGCGAAGGAGGGTGCCGCCCGGCAGCAGGAGCACACGATCTCTCGGGTCTGCGCGGAGTACGCCCTGCGCACGGCTGGCGTGATGAAGGACAAGGAAGCTCCGGCTGCGGCTGCGAAGGGCGTCGATGGTGCCAAGACGACGGTGCCGACGAAGAAGCCGGCGGGCAAGGCCGGCGAGATTCCCGCCTCCTAACCGGGGCGGCACGAGACCAGCGGCGCGTCCGCGCTCCTCCCAAGGCGATCGACCTCCCTCTTCGCCAGGATGCGCCGCTGGACCCCTTGGGCTAGGGGTCTGATTGGGGGACCACCCCGCTGCGAGCGGGGACACGTACGTTGTGGACGCCAGCGTGCGACTTCAGGGGCAGGGTTAGAGCCGGGGGGCGTCTACCTGCCCCTTTTTCATGTCAGGAGCCCGTGCACGATTCGCAAAGCGGTGAAGGGTTGCCTTCATGCGCTGGGCATCCGTTCGGCTTGGCAACGAGCTTGTTGCCCTCGGAGTCCCAGGCGAACTGGTCGATCACCGGGAAGACCGGCTTGAGCACCTGGGCGCAGAGCTGGGCAACCTCGCGGTGCTCAATCTGCGTACCCGGATCAGTCCGAATGGCCACGTAGTGTATCCATGACCTCAAGGTCCCGGCCATGTATAGCCTGGACATTGTGAGACCTTCGGGGAGGACGGATCGCGAGACCTCCTTCGCAATTCCTTGACTCAGTGCCCATTCGTAGTTAGTTCTGGCGAGGTCGATGACGGCCTGCTGGCGCTCCAGCCACTCCTGCGCCAGAGCCTTTGCACGTTCGTCATCGGCTTGCGGAGCAATCGAGTTCTGCCTGTTCTTCGTGTCTTGCCACCGCAGCGGTCGGCCGGGATGAAAGGACGTTTGTGCGCCGTACCGTTGACTGAACTCCTGGAAGGAGAACGACCGATGCCGAAGAATTTGACGCGCTATGTCTCGCGTTGTCGTGATCTCCAGCACTGCCTGTGCCATCTCAAATGGCGACCAGTGTGCGTGGTCGGCGAGATACTTCACGAGCTTCCCAGCGCTGCCGTGGGAGCCCTGGTTGCCAGGGTTGGAGACTCGGGCGCAGTAGGCGACGAACTCTTCGAGATTGGCTCCGCAGACGGGCACGGCGGCTCCAGCGCCATCCTTGCCGGTCCAGGAGGAGTTGATGGGATCGGTGACGGCTATAAGTTTGACTGACGGCTTCAACATCACGAACGTCCTCCCAAGAGACCACCGAGGCGGGCGCCCAAGCGGCTCCCGCTTTTTGCTTGTTGCTGTGCGACGTTCGGCATTGGCTCGAACTCCATCTCGTCATCCGGCAGCGGAAGTGAGTGTGCCTGTCGCCCCTGCACCTGAACATGTGCATGCCGTGGACGGACGCCCGGCGGTATGCGGCCCATGGCGAGCTGGGACATCGCGCCCTTCAGCCACGCGGAGAAGTCGGCGTCGTTGGTGAACGCCATCGGCTCCATCGGCTGATCGAGCCAGTGCATGTGGACAATGAGTCCACCGGCCGGCGTGATCGTCGCCATAAAGTAAGGATGGCGCTGTTCTCTCGGCTGTGGCTCCGGGATCGTGGCGCCCTCCTGTGGCGGGGGAGGTGGTGCACTCTGTTGTTGTTGCGACATCGTAGGTACTCCTCTTGTTGATAGGGCTTTACTCTGTGCACCAGTCCTTTCTCTGGCCTCGTCCGTGGTACTCGACAGCTAATCCTTCCTTGATCATGGGAATGGAAACGTCCACTCCATCCAATAGCAGCATGGCCAGGGATCGTGCGTACTTATCACGTCCATGCACCATGAGCTTGGCTTCCTTCGCAGCACGGGTGAGCTTGATGAGGTGTGCCTTGGCATCCAGCCCCAGCTTCAGCTCCTTCTCGCACTTCGACCGGAATGTCTCGGGGGCATCGAAGCCCATGAGCCTGTAGGTGACACCGAGGTATTTGATAGTGTCTCCATCCGTGAAGTAAGTAAGGTCCGTATCCAGGATGATGGTGTTGGTGAGAGTGTTCGTCTGTGCGCGTGCCTTCGGTGCATACCCGAACACAATCGCCAGAATGAACAGCATACATAGTGCGACCATGAGAGTCGCAATACGTTCACGCGCGGCTGTTGAAAGTCGCATAGGTACTCCTTCGGTGGGAGGCTAGACGCCAGCGATCTTCTGCATCGAGGACCAGATGTAGCCCTTCTTGGCGTCCGACTTGAATGGGAGGGCGGTGATCCCGTGCTTGACTGGCGTGCCTTCCATGATTGGGCGCACGAGCTTCACGAGCTTCACGACCTCCTGGTCATCATCATCGCACTCGAACAGATTGTCGTCGTGGATGATGTTGATCTGGAATGCGTTGCCAGGGAGCTTGCCCTGTGCCGCGAGGCGATCGATCTGAATGGCCGCGTCCAAAGTAAAATCAGAACACATGCTTTGGTGCGGGAAGTTTCCGGCCTCGTTCTCCTGACCATTGCGGTTCTGATTGGTGACGACGTAGAAGCGACGCTGCCGGCCGAACACGGTGATGAGCGGGCGTCCCTCACGCGGTGCGCGACGACACTCATTCATGAATCGGCGGGCATCCGGGAACATCTTGAACCAGCCCTTGATCAGCTCGTGGGCCTCGTCCCAGGTGATGCCCAGGCGCTCCATCAGCGTGAACTCGGTCGCACCATAGACGATGCCGAAGTTGACCGTCTTCGCGTTGCGGCGGAGCTTGTTGTAGACGGGGTTCTCGGTCTTGCCGTCCGCCAGGAACTCCGTCTCCCTGGTGAACTCCTCACCATACACCTGAGCCGCGACAGCCGAGTGCATGTCCTTTCCCGAGGCGAAGATGTCGATGAGGTTCTGATCGCCGGAGAGGACTGCGAGCGAGCGCAGCTCAGCCTGAGAGTAGTCGAACGAGACGAAGACCCTGCCTTTGGGCGCACGGAAGTGGCGCCTGACGATCTCCTCCTTCGGGATGTTCTGCATGTTCGGAGAACTGGATGACAGACGCCCTGTCACCGTTCCGTGGATCAAATACGAGGTATGCACTCTGTTGCCATACTTGCGGAAGGCAACGAGGTAGGTAGACAGCAGCTTGCGATACTTCGCGTACTCCAAGAGGAGCTTGACCAGCGGCTCATCCTTGAACTTCTTCAGGGTATCCTTGTTGGTCTGCGTGATCTTCATACCACGCGCTTTCAGGATGCGAAGTACCTGTTGGTGCGAGTTCGGGTTGAAGCCATCCTCACCGGAGACCTCGGCCATCTGGGACAGGAGCGGGAGAATCTTCGCCTCAAGCTCATCGACGGCCTTCTCCAGCTCCGACTGATCAATCGGCATGCCGTTCAGCTCGACGGTCGCAAGCGCGTTCGAGGCAGGGATCAGGAGGTCCAGGTAGGCTTTGGCGAGGTGTGGCTTCGATGGGTTGTGCAGGACTTGCGGCGCCAGTTTCTTGAACAGGAGCCCGGTGAACACCACGTCCTTCGACATGTAGTCGTAGAGGATCGGACGCGGAACGTCCTCATACGCCTTCTTCTTCTTGCCCGAACCCACATACTCGGAGAGCATGTCCTTGTAGGCCGGCAGCCCGAGGTGATCGACGATGCATTGCTCCAGGGAGTGACGTGCACCAGTCTCATCGAGGGTGTAGGAAAGAAGCAGCGTATCCTGATCGACGCGGCATTGTTGGCGCGGAATCCCTTTCGCTCGCAGGAACGAGGTGTCGAACTTGCCATTGTGCCAGACCCACTCGACGCGATCCGGCATTGCCTTGAACAGGTGACGGACGAGGCGACCTCGGCCCTTGCCGGTCACGACGTAGACGGTGTTCTCGCGCTCGGAGATGTTGTGCTCGAACTGGAAGCCGATGCAGATGAAGGCGTCCAGGTATCGATTGAGGCCCGTCGTCTCGATATCAGCGATCACGCGCCGCTTGATATGAGGAGGGAGGGGTTTACCCCGCACGCGTGTATTTTGCCAGATAACGTCATCGATGTCATCCTCCGTTGAGAGGACTTCGTATTTTATTGTGGGCTGTGGAAAACCCTCGCCGTCGAGGATTCGCTTGGCCTTCGCCAGATCGGCGCGGAGCTGCGGCAGTGCTGCTTGGTTGCGGAGGATGTATGCCGGGTGCAGCGTCGGCAGGACGCCAAGGGGGGCCAGAGGCTGGCCACGGCGCGGCAGGTAGTTGTTCGGGATCGGGTGGCCCTCGGCATCCAGCCACTCCGTGGTGGGCACGAGCACCGTGTCAGCCGCGAGCACCTGCCCGCGCTTCTTGAGGATGGATGCGCCCCAGGCGTCTCCGAGGGTCCGCAGCGCCAACGAGCCCATGGAGATGATGAGCTGGAGGTCCGGCAGGTTGATCAGCTCGCCGAACAGGCGGTGACGGCAGGCGCGTGCAGCTTCGTTGATCTTGCCGTCCTTGATCGAGTTGCCGTCCTTGTCCTTCGAGCGTGGCGGCAGACACGAGATCGAGTTGGTGATGTAAACGTCCGACTCGTCGATGCCGACTTCCGCGAGGAGGCGGCTTAGCAGCTCGCCAGACGGCCCAATGAATGGCTCACCGTGCCTGATCTCCTGCGTGCCAGGGCTCTCGCCGACGATCGCGATGCGAGCGGTGATCGGGCCACGCGCGCCACACGTGCGGGAATGGAATGGGCAGGATGCGCAGTTGTCCTTGCGCCGGTAGGTCTCACGACTCGTCCGCTCTGTCCGGGGAGGCGTCTCGTGCTCCCTCGAAGATGGTATCCGAGATTCGCTGGTCGATGCGTTTCTAGCGCGCGCGCTCTCGTTGCTCTCTTTCCCGTTCCTCAGCATGCCTGTAGTCCTCAAGGTTGAGCGCCATGTGTAGTGTCTCCTTGGAGACCAGGGATGTATCCCAAACTACGACGCCGTTGCCAACTTCAGTGGACCAGTAGGTGTGCCCACCCACTGTATTATCTTCCCGGAAGATTTCGTATCCCTGTGATGTCTCCCCTACTGGCTTGAGGTCTGACCTTGGCTCGGGGATACTACGATCTGGTGTCAGCGCCAGACCGTGCATATCCAGCTCACCATTGTCTCCGATGGCATGGTGATACCCGGCCTTCTCCAACTGCTCCTTGATGAATTTCCAGAACAGCGGAGGCACGTCGAGTGTGACGTAGACTCGGGTCATGCGTGTCATCGGAGCAGTCTCCTGTCAGGGTCAAGAATGTCTGCGGCCTGTCTGCTGTTCTCGAACATCATGCGCGTGGCCTCCTTGTTGAAGAAGGTCCGCATGAACTCGGCCAGTTCCTCAACCGTCTCCATATTCGTCCCGAGCTGAGACGTTTCGTCGATGGTATCCGCGATGCACATGACGATCTTGTAGCCCGGCTTGCCTACCGTATCGTTGATGGCCTTGATGAGCTGATCGGCCGTCTTGTGATCGAGTGGAATCGCCATGTCAGGACGCCTTTCTGCCGCCAGCCTGTTGCATGACAGAGGACATCATGGCACGGACGCTCTCCATCTGCATCACGGTCTCCGCGCCCGCTGCGGCGATTTTGAGGAGCGTCTGTGCCATGACGAGATCGCCCTTCGCATAGCGCATGGCCTGCCCCATCACCTGACCGGCGAGCACCATCGTCTCGGCATGCTTGAGGACATCCGGCGCGCGATCCTCACGGAGCGCTGTGACGTGTCGCTGGGCCAGCTCCAAGAGCTGACGGCGGCACTTCCGGCACGTCTTGCAGCCAGAGCCAAGCCCGAGCAGATCGCCCTTGCACTCGATGTCCGAGTCGGCCTGCCGGAACAGGGCATCTTCCAGTTGGGTCTCTTCCTTCAACGGATCGCTCATGTATTCCTCCTAAGCTCCTGATACCAGCACATGTGCTGCGTATCCACCATGATTGTATAGCACTGTCCCTACGTATCTGAAGTCCATTGGATTCTGGTTCGGCACATTGGCTCCAACGTAGTCTGTGAAGTTCTCATCTGAAGTAACCACTTTGACAGTGGCCGTTATGATGTCCAGAATGGAGGGGTCGTAAAGAGTCCAGATGGTAATGTGACCACCTACCTCCTGTACCGAAAGGACCCTGGAGTGAAGGGGCATATCCACTTTGTAGGTTCCCCTTTGAGGGTACACTGTGTACTTGTGGATAGCCCTGACAGTCATGGCGCTAGACCTTCACGTTTCTGGAACACCTTGGTTATCGGATCGAACTTGAACTTGTCAGCCTCCTTACCCCACACATCCCAGCCAGGACGCCGGGTTCGTGAGAACAGCTCGATGCGCCGGACATTGGGCATCCATAGCTCGGCGGCCTTGTAGCTCTCCTCGGGCTTGCGCGAGTGCTCCCGGACGACGCCCTCCACCTGTATCAGGGAACGTGTTGAGCGGGTGTTTTTTGGAGAGCCCCGCGTCGCAACGATGAAATACTCTGCGGCCTCGCGCAGTCGATAGCCGGTGCCGAAATGGACCGCGCCTTTCTTGGTGAGCTTGGCCCACGTCCCTACCGTCTTAGGGATGAAGCCCCAGGCTTCGAGGACTTCGTGCGCATGGCCGGCTGCCAGCATCGGGGCTGTCGTCCAGAGCCAGAGCGCGCAGTCTCGATCGGCGATCTGATGCACGGGGAGACGCATGATCTGGGGGATCGTCATCGTCTCGTAGTGCAGCTCGGCAGCTTTCTTCAGCTTGCCCTTCTGCGAGTACGTTTTGAACCGCCAGGGCGGGTCCGCCATGATGAAATCATAGGGACCCTGGTTGCGCCCCCATATCCTCGAAATCGGGCTCTTCGTAGTAGATGGCTGTTCCCGCCGCATCGACTTCCTCCAGGTGGTACAGCTTCCCTTTGTATAAGGTCCACTCTGGAAGTTTCGGCCAGGAGCCCTCTTCCTTGATGCAGCCCTTCATCAGCGAGCCTACCACTGTACCCTCAGTGTGCTTGTAGGCTTGCAACTTCTCTCTTGTGAGGCGTCTGCCTCTCAATGCGTCGGTCGGAAGCGAACGATAACCTTCCGGCAACTTCCTGAATTCCAGCTTGACGCCTATAATAGACCCTTCTCTATCGCCAGCCATTCCGGGACCTCGACTGTGTACCACGATTTCTTGTGGTCGATTTTGGTGATCTCGATTTGAGAATACGGCAGCCAGAATTCCGGCGGGTCCACATCCTCCAGGTTTTCCGTGAGGACGCATAGCATTGCCGCATCGCCCTTCCTCTCCACGTAGACCTCGAACGTATGCATCTCATTTCGTGTACCGGAAGCTGAGCGACCGGAACCGGATTTCGATCTGGGAGCCATGCGGAGCCACTTTGATCTGGGTGAAATGTGCCCCATAGAAAAGGCGGCTCCCCGAGGGAACGAGGAGCCGCCTGAGGGGTCCGGTGGGCTAGACCGGACCACAGCCGAGGTCGCGGGGCTGGGGGGCTGGGGGACCAACGGCTGTATTGGGGTGGCACTCTAACACACGTGTTCGGTGTGTGAAAGTGCTGAAGTGCCTCAGTCCTCCAGGAAAGAGCCCCTTCCTTCGACCTTGTCCTCGGAGCCGGGGGCCATCAGGCGCTTGACCTGATTGTTCTTGTCGCCCTCGTACTGGCCGATCTTCACGTCCGCCACGACCTCGTTGCCGACCAGCTCGCCCTCGTCGCAGAGCTTCTGGAGGGTGGACGGACGGAAGTTCGGCGAGTTGACGATCTTCTTGTCCACGCCCAGCGCCTTCAAGCTGGCCTTGAGGATGCCGGCGGCCTCGGCGACGCACACGAGGTTGGTGAAGAGCAGGACGCCCTTCTTGCGCTTGCCGTTGGGGCCATTGGCGCCCTTGGCGTAGTCGCCCTCAATGATCTCCAGGCGAATCTTGGCGCCCTTCGAGCCGGACTTGAAGGTGGTGAACTCCACGTCGTCCACGACGCAGAGATACTTGCCACGCGGCACGACCTCGCGGGAGTAGCTGTCGTCAGCGTCCTCCAGGTTGATCGGCGCGTCGTCATCGTCCTCGTCGCGGCTGGACTTCGCCGGACGGTCGTCCTCCTCATCGCGGCGACCACGACCGTTCGACTTGGCGGAGCGCTCCTCCTGCTCTTCCTCGCCGCCGTTGTCGTCCTCCTCGTCACGACGACCCTTCGCGGAACGCGGAGCATCGTCCTCGTCACGGCGCGAACGGCGCTCGTCCCGATCGTCCTCGTCCCTGCGGCCCTTCATGCCGGACTTCGATCCGGCTTCCGTCTGCGGTGCACGTGCCATTCTCTGTACTCCTCGTCTTTCTGCTTGCTGTTGCTCGTAGTATAGGCACCCGTTTGGCTAGGCGTACGTACGGGTGATGGACGTACACTATTTCTTGGCAGAATGTCCTGTCAAGAGCCCAACCAGCTTTTCCATGTTCGGATTGTCGAGATGTGTGACATCCTGACTGGACAGCCGATTCTTCGCATCGAACTTGCCCACCGGCTGCAACCACAGTCGGCGCATGATGGTCTTGTCGTCCTCGCCCTCCTTCCCTTCCGACGATCCTGGTGCCGTCACGAGAAACCCGACGACATCCCAGAACGCCTGGACTTCCTTCGCGAGTTTGCCGGTCAATCTTGGCTGGTAACCAAGTTTCCGACGCTCGTCCTCGTCCCACTCACGACCGCATGTGGCGATGACGTGCATGGGCAGGTTGCGCATGGCGCGAATGGTCTTCACCATCGCTTCACGGTTTCGGCCGAAGTCGCGCCGGGTGTCGTCCGAGTTCGATGAGCCGAGAAGATCATCCTGGTTCTCGCCGAAGGCTCGGGCTAGCGACGCCTGATTCAGCTCCGACATCGAATCGATAATGACCGTGCGATAGCGGCGCTTGGCGAGTTGCGGGAACTGGTACTTCTCCGCCATCCGCTTCAGGCGCTCCTGATCGTCGTCGTCTCGCGCCTGACAGTAGGCCAGCAGCATGCGGTGGACGTAGACGAACTCCTCGAACGTCTTGATGGGGATCGAGTCGATGTACTTGTGCGACTTGATCGCCTTCGAGCCGATGATGGAGGTGAGGCCGGCTTCGATGTTGATGATCAGGACATCCTGCATGTCCTCGACATCCACGGCGCTGGCTGCAAGCACCGTCTTGCCCGCACCGAAGTCGCCGTAGAAGAACAGCTTCAGCCACTGCTCCTCGGCCTGAATGCCCTGCACGATCCTGAAGGGCGCGCTGGATGCGGCAGTCGATGCCGGCTCTTCGAGCGGCCGTCGCACCTTGGTTCCTGCACTGGTAGCCATTGGTCTGTCTGCCTTTCTTCCGCGCTTGCTCTTGTTGACGAATGGTGTGTTGAAGTAAGCGGCTGTCTCATCACTTGGACGATCTTGCACGTGAGCCTCCACCCTTGGACTCGTAAGGGAGATCGTCAGTATTCTTCGCTTTGATGATGATAGGTTCCTTGTCCTCTTTGCGTCCGAGCTTGAGGAACCGTCGCCACTCGTTGCGCTCCTTGTAGTTGCGCGTAAAGTAGTCATGCTCCAGTGTCGAGCGATAGCGTCCGCCGCGATCCATCTCCAGGCATGGCTCGATGAACGAGCACATGCGCGGGCACATGAATGAGGGGTTCGGATAGATGCGGAGCGCCGGGTCCAGCATGTCGCTGACTTCAGCGATGATCTTCTGGGCCTCCGCGCGCATGGTGTTGGGAGAACGAGTCACGCGATCCCGGCGGATGAACTTGTCGGCTTCCGGCTCCTCCAGAGATGCGAGGTGGTTGAGACAGTCCACGTTCTTTGACGGCCACTGCCCATCCCCGTACTTCCTGACGAGCGCTTCTCTGTACATTGCATGCGTCGTATTCTGCTTCTGGTCCGTCGAAATCTCGCCGGACTGAAGGATGCGCGGGTGCTCGACGCCCTGCTTGCGGAGCTGGGTGTAGATGAAGCCGATCACCGGCCGCCGGTAGATGTAGCTTGCAGCCCACAAGTACGCACCAATCTGACTGTCCAGCTCCAGGTGCTCGTAGGGCGTGAACGCCGCGACGTTCTTGTAGTCCACCAGCCACAGGTAGCCATCGTCGTCGATGATCACCCGGTCCAGCAGCCCGCGATAGATGACCTTCTTGTAGGGCGTCTTGCTGAGGACGTTAGCAGGCAGCGGAATCTCGAACTCGAACGGAACCTCGACCTGGGGCTCGCCGCCGACGACGTACGTCTTGAACGGGTCACGCTTCCTGGCTTTGATGAAGCCGTACAGGTAGTGCTGCATCATCCGCAGCATCAGGCTCTTGTCGTCATCGAAGGTCTCGGGCAGGTTCTCCGCACCGTAGTGCTTCCGCGTCGCTTCGCAGTAGTCGTCGATGCCGGCTTCCACGCCCTTGTAGAGGTTGTGGCCGTGAACATCTTCGAGGACGTGATGCATCCCGGAGCCGAACCAGAGCGGATGCGCCTGCTCGGTCCTGGACAGTCCCTCCCTGAGGTGCGACGACCAGTTCCACTTCCTGCGGCATGACCGAAAGGCTGAGCGGTCACTGGTTGAAATGATCGCGATCTCCTCCGGCTTGATTGGGAGGGGGTCCGGTTTGACGACGACGGTTCCCTTTCCCGTCTTCGCGATCATGCCTTTCTGCGCCATTGCCCAGCCCTTTCCGGTTCATCACTCGTGTCGCTGACGACTAGCCCTGTTCTCTGTACCTTCAGGTCTAACACATCTAACATGTGTGTGTCAACCGTGTCAGGGTGTACGCAGTAGAAAAAGTTGGCATGCGTCTTTGAACCTCGCGTCAACCTACCCTCAGCCTGATAGTTACGGTTCTGATCCCACGCATAGCCGATAAAGTAAGCATCCTGAGGACTTAGGAGATCGAAGCTCTCCGCGAAGGGGATAGTACATAGCAACCAGCTTTCCCTCTGCCCAGACAGCCGAGAGAACTCATCGATTGCGATCTTGATCTGAGAGTCATTCATCCCGCCTTGCAGGATGGAGACGTGTGCATCACGCTCCTGGAGCCAGCGCTTCCACAATGGAAACGGCTCCTTGAAGTCCGAGAAGATCACAGCGTGTGGACGAGGACGCTCGCCCAGTGCGTGCTCATGCGCACCCTCCAATGCATCACCGACACCGAAGGCGTCGTGGATCATGTTGGGACATGTCAGCAGCTTGCGGACAGCCGTGTACTTCGCCAGCTCGCCCGGCGCCAAGTAGGCGGAGTCCGGGAACGTGACCATGCTGTCGTTCCACAACGACTTGTAGACGCGGCGAACACGCGGCGAGAGATCGATGTTGAGCTTCTGGCGAACGCGATCCGGCACGAACCCTTGAATGCTCTTGGTCGTGATGTTGTGGACGTACGGCTTGATCTTGAACTTCAGTTCACCCAAGGTGCTCTGCCGGACACCTACAATCTTGTCAGAGTACCCATCGTGCTCCAGGATGCAGTAACGCTCCACGAACTTGTGGTACGATGCGAAGCCACCTGGACTTACAATAGAGAGGGGTGCCCACAAATCCTCAGGCCCATGAGACTGCAAGGTGGCTGATAGGAAGAAGCGCTTCTTGCCGCGAGCGAATCGCGCGATTGCCTTGTAGGCGAGTGTCCTTCGATCCTTGATCCGGTGGCATTCGTCACAGATGATGAAGTCGAACTTCGTGCGCTCGGACATGAGCGCCTTGAACGCGGCAGTGCGCCGCTCCTGCGAGGTGCGCTTGTTCTTTTTGTCGTTCCTGGTGTTCTCAGCGCCGATGTCGCCGGCCACCGTCTGATAGAGCGCGACGACGACACGGCCTTCACTGTGGGGCTCACCCGCACCGTACAGCCAGAACTCGCGGCGCTTCAGCGGCGTCCACTTCTTGATGATGGTGTGCGCAATGCCGAGGCGGGTCAGCTCCGCCTCCCAGGCCAGCAGAGCCGAGAACCTTGGCACTACGATCAGGAGCCGTTCCCAGCCCAGCTCGATGGCGGCCTGGAGCGAGATGAAGGTCTTACCGGCACCAGTTGGGCCACGGACAATCCCCTTCCCTTCGTTCGAAAGAAAGTCGATTGCCTCCTTCTGGTATGGCCGCGCCTTCATCGTCGTCCTCTCAAGCCTCAATCCCTCGACGCACGAGTCTCACGCGTGCGCTTCGGGCTGCTGTCCAGGGCCTCCTGGATCGCCTCGGTGGACATGCCGATGCCGTCCTCACGCATCATGCGCATGATGCGCTGGGCGATCGGGCCGCACACGTCGGCATACTCCTTGACCTTCGCCAGCAGCTCGTCGCCCGACAGACGACGGAGCTTGGTGACCTTCTCCACGGAGCCGGTGTCGTAGACGATGGGCTCGCGGTGAGTGTCGGCGAATGCCTCCACCATGCGGTTGTAGTCCTCGATCGGCTTGTAGCCGCCACGCTCATCCGCCGGGCAAACATCCCGGAAGAGTCTGGCGAGCCGGCGAATGCCGTGCGAGCGATTGCCGGGCACGAGCCTGTCGAGGGCGTCGCGATCGTACGGCATCAGGCACGGGAGAAGCTGCGGAGTCAGCAGCCCCTCCAGCTCCGGCCCGAGGATGCGCACATAGGCGCGCATGTCGTCGATGCCGATCTCGGTGATGGCGCGCTTCAGATCGTCGCGGAAGACGGTGTACTGGAGCGGCGGCAGAGCCATCAGGACGCGGGTCTTCTGCTTGATGGAGTCCTGGATCACCGAGGTGATCGAGTTGCCCGAGATGTCGCAGACGAAAGCCCACCACGCACGCTCGGAAATCTGGCCGGGCTCCAGCGTGTTCTTGATGTTCGAATCGTACTGCTCCAGGTCGTACTGGGGATACTTCATCCCCAAGTTCACCATGCCGAGCCCCGTCGAATAGCACCAGACGTGATCGAGTGAGGTGATCTGGGCCACCTGCTTGGTGAAGCGGGACGAGAAGATGCCGGGGTCACCGCCACCCTGCACGTAGTCCTTCTCCTCGACGGCCTGGATGCGCTCGGCCCACACCTTCTGCAAGCCGTCCTGGTCCTTCCACTTCGCACCCTTCAGGGTGGCGATGGGCAGACCATCGTCCTTGTCCGGGTGTGCGCGGAAGCCGTTGGTGATGAAGGTGTACGCCGGCCCGTTGGTGCCGTTGAGCGCTGACGACGACTTCGCCTTGACAGTCGCCTTGTCGGGATCGCGCTCACGCTCACGTGGACGGCGAGCACTGGTCTTGGAGGTCTTGTCCTTTGCCATGATGTCCTCGTTTGGTCCTGGGTCCTGGTTCCTGGGGGTCTGGCTGGAGCCTGAGGGTAAGGACCGGGGGTAGGGGTATGGGGGTACTCAGACTGCCAGCATTGCCGCAGACCCACAATACCCATACGTACGCCCCATGTAAAGGAGCTATTTCCCTGGACCGAAAATTTGATGGTATACGGCGTGACGTATGGCATCCCGAGAGTGACGTTCCCCTCGTTTCCATAGTCCCCAAGCTACCAGCTTCTCGTCCGTGACGAATTGCTTAGCCTGGATAGCCATCCGCAAGGTGACCTCAGCTTTGTTGAACCATGCGACAGTCTGGATTGCTCCTACGAGCTTCGGTGTGTGTAGGGCAGCCCACTTGTGCTTATCCGATTCCCATGCGTACACCCTGTAATCCTCGCAGGCTATCTCGAAGATGTTCCACTCGCGAATCATGCGGTGGAGAACCGAGATGGCCTCCTCCATGTTCTTCGTCCGAAGCTGCTCGGAGTGAATGACTGAAGCTCCCTCCATGATTGCAGAGCCAGTCGTCTCACCAGGATCGAGACCGAGCACACGGCTTTTCATGCGCGTCTTCGGGATCAACTTCTCCAGGATACCGATATTTCCGGTTTGAACTGTATGGTCTGCGATCTCGGCGTCATCAGGAGTGAGAACCCTGCTTCTAGTCTGTGTCATCATCCCAAGCTGAGGACTTTCCCTTCCGAGACTTACTCGGCGCTGCTCGTTCCGTCTTGGATGCTGCTGTCCTGACATCAGGTGTGACCTCTACAGTGTACTTCGCACCTCTCCCGGCAGGCTGCATGAGGATGCCTGTTGTCTGACGAACGATGGTGCGGTGGTTGGCGATGTAGCGTCCTATTTTACGAGAGCTGGTCAGGACGGCATTGCGATCGAAGTCCTCGGAAGCCAGCGCCCAATCCTCGATGTCCTGGGCTGTGAACTCCTTCGGCGCCTCGCCGCGAGCACGTCGCTCATCCGCAAAGCGCGTGAGCCCTTCGAGCACCCAATCCACCGCAACGGCGGAGGCACGTGCATTCTCGCGCAAGAGTGCCGGCAGCCACGACACATCGACTCCGAAGACCCTGGCCATGGTGATGACCGTCTGCTCGAAGTTGATAAGGCGAATCTTGGATTGGTAGTTGTGCTTCCAGGTGCGAGCGGCCTCCTCGAAGAACCGTTCGAGGGTGACGATGTGATGCGCCAGCCAAGCCTCGCGACCGCCCTTCTCCTCCAGCTTCCGCTCGACCCAACTGTCAAAGAGGACTTCACCACCCTCCGTATACGGGCGCTCCAACTGGAACATGATGGCACGCTGAACGAAGTCGATGTTCGTGAAGACGTTCTCGATGGAGGTGATGCCAAAGGTGCAGTTGACTGGGAACTCCGCGATCTCTGCCGTCTTGTAGAGCTGACGCATTTCGATGCTCGGCTCAGGCTCAGTTATCA